>Ga0031656_10000218_pt1 | contig 17809 bp, 12 predicted proteins | sample FrelakmetDIP11DI_FD_55080 | JGI IMG/M metagenome (GOLD analysis project Ga0031656, IMG submission 55080) | Freshwater lake sediment microbial communities from the University of Notre Dame, USA, for methane emissions studies - DIP11 DI | ecosystem: Environmental > Aquatic > Freshwater > Lake >... | reverse complement strand
CATCTTCATCCTTCTCCGTTGCGGCATTCCCGGTGTCAGCCCATGAAACGGCTGCCCCGGTGCAGCAAAGCATCCCTGCTATCAGCAGCACAACTATTGTTCGAAGCATTTTCCGTATACTCCTTCAGTAATTATTCGATCACTCCGCACCGTTCCGGACGGCTAAGGCTACTTGCGGCGTCCGGCCATAAGGTTCTCCGCCTCATCTTTCCCGGGGAAGCTGACTTTTGAAGACAGCGCAATCTGGAGATGTTCCTTCGCTTTTGCGGCGTTGCCGGACTTGTGATATGCCATCCCGAGGTGATAATTGAATACCGGGTTCCCCGGGACCTTCGCCTGGGCCTTTGTCAGCCACTGTATCGCCTGAATCATATCTCCCTTCCGGTAGTAAATCCAGCCCAGGGTGTCCAGGATATTCGGATTATCGGGATTGAGAGACCGTGCCTTCTCGGCAAGCATGAGAGCACGGTCGAGATCCTTCTTTGCGCTGCCGTAGTCACTGAGAAGAACCGCCAGGTCATTCGTTATCGACCATTGTTCCGGCATGATCTTTACGGCGCCCTCCAGTTCGGTGATCGCCCGGTCCCATTTTTTCCCGGCCATGTAAACGGCGCTGAGTTTCACATAGCTTACTGGATGGTTCGGGGCCTGCCGCCTGATCTCCAGATACTCACTCTCCGCGCGCTTCAGGTCCCCTGCCCGCATCATGAGATCCCCCAGGTCGGCCCGGACCTCCAGATCCTTCGGCTCTTTTTCGAGGAGCTTCCGGTAGCGGGACTCGGCGTTTTTGTAATCTTTCTGCATTGCGTTGAGACGGGCCATGGCCCGGATAATATCCCGTGAGTCCGGCGCAATTTTCAATGCATCCTGGAGTGTATCGAAGGCGAGGTTCGGTTCCCTGTTTACCGCATGGGCCTCGGCAAGGCTGATGTGTCCCTGGATGAACTGCGGCCTTTCGTTCACGACCGTCCGGAACGAAGCAACAGCCTGCGCTCCTTCCTGCTTTCTGAGGTGTATGGTTCCCTTGACGAAATTGGCGTCGATGTTCTTGGGGCTTGCCTTCAGCACTTCGTCAACAAATTTTTGCGCCTTATCGATGTCCTGACGGGCAAGATAAAACTGCGCCAGAGAATTTTTTGTATGGAGGATATCGGGATTGGCCGGGTCCTTCTCCAAGCCCAGACATTCCTCGAGTACGGCGAGGGTCTGGTCGGAACGGCCTGTTGTCAGATACAGAGCGCTCAGGGCAAAGCGTATCTTGAAACTCTTGCTGTTCTGGCGTATGCCTTCCTTCAGCTGCTGCTCGGCTTCAGCCAGCCTGTTCCTGCTGAGATAAAAATCCGAAGCCTGTATCCACCGCTCTTCCTTTGTTGGGTCGGCTGATACAAATGCCTTCATCACTTCGGCAGCCTTTTGCTCCTGCCCTGTGTTCCCGTACAATCCGGCAAGGGCCATCCGATGCCGGGCAACATCAGGTTCGATCGTTATAACTTTTTTCAGGAGGCCGATTGCCTCTTCGGTCCGCTTCTTTTTCAGATAAAATTCGGCAAGGGTCAGATGTAGCGGGACAGACTTCCCGTTGACACCTATACCGTTGCGGAGGGTATTCTCAGCATTCGTCAGGTCCCCGTTTTCCGCATAAATGGACGCGAGAAGCAGGTAACCATCCGGTGCGCGTAAATCCTGCCCCACGACAGACTCAAGAAACCGGCGGGCTCCTTCTTTGTCCTTTTTTTTCAGGAGGACAGCTCCCTTCAGAATGAGGGCGTCTTCGTTCTTCCCGTCCTCGCGCAAGATCAGCTCGGCCTTCTCCATCGCTTCAGTCACCTGCCCCGCGCCCAACAGAAATTTCCCGAGCTGAATCTGTGCGTCCCGATGCTGAGGCGAGAGCGCGACTACTTTCGAGAAAATCCGATAAGCCCCTCCGGGGTCCCCTGATCTCAAGGCGATCATACCAAGCATATAATAAGCGTCAGTATATTGGGGGTCGATCTGAAGGGCATTTTTAAACTCCAGTTTAGCCTTTACATAATCACCTTTTTCATACAGCGCAGCCCCTTTTTTATAAAATTTGGCTTTTTTCTCCTGCGGACCGCCACAGGCCGAAAGAATGGCAACGGTCAGGAACAGCATAATGCCTGCATATAGCTTCTTGTTCATGAATATTTTCTTCCTTGACATGTATCGTATTGTTACACTCGAAGAGAACGTGCCCCATTCAGGTATCGAAATTTCGGGTGTGATGGCACTGTGGTAGTTTAATCTTCGTTGTTTACAGGCATGTTACAATTCTGTGAAAATTTGATGAAAGTTGATGCAGCATTTTTCGCACGTATGGAACACGATTGCATATGTATGAGTAAAGGTCACACTCAGAAAAGGAATCCGCGAATGCTGATCAATCCAAGGCTTATCAGCGTGGATGCGGTCAGGCTGTTAAACCTTCCCCTGAGTTCCTTTATCAGTACTTCATAACCGAAAAGCAGCACAACGATCTGGACGGTGAGAAGCCCCAATTGATGGCTCTGCATAGAATGATCGGGCAGGTTGGGGATGACTACACCGATGAATACAATCAGAAAATCCATGGTTGTCATCCTGAAGCCCTGTAATCTTCTGGAATATTTGGTTACGAGAATGATAAAAAACGCAGTTATCCCGAAAGAAATGTGGTACAGGTTAACCAATTGCGGGCTGACCCAGAATGCCTTCTCCTGTTTGACGAGGTAGAGGATCAGGGGGATGGTCAGAAAAAGTACGAATCGCAGGCAGAAGCCCATACGGCTTTTTCCGAAGATGCGAACTCCAACGATCAAGCAGGCGAAGCAACCGGCAATGATGGAGAAATATAAGGGGATGCGGGCCGGAAACAGACACGAAATCAGAAAGAGCAGCGGAACAATCACCTTGGAGACAGGGAAAGAAACCTTGATGATAAGGTGAAGATCTTTTATGTTCCGTAACCGCCCGCTGAAGAGGTCCAGTATTGACGGAAAATGTTTAAACCGGAAACCGTTCCGGTCTGCTGCGGTGAAAGCGATGATAACGAGGACGGAAAAAGAAACGTAAAACGCCAAAAGCAACCAGTCGTTGTGATACTTAAAAATAATCGCTGAAACGACCATTACAGCTTGAATCAGATAGATAGAAAATACCGCATCGGCATGTGATAATCCGAGATTTATCAGCCGGTGGTGAAAATGGTTTTTGTCCGGAGAAAAGGGAGATCTCCCCTCCCTGATGCGCTCAACCATGACGGTCAGGGTATCGAGGACGGGGAATCCAAGGACAATAAGTGGTAATACCGGACTAAACGGAGTATCACCCTGAGTTATTTTAAGTGTGAGGACAATAGCCGAAAATCCGAGGAGCTGACTTCCGGTGTCACCCATGAAGAGGCTTGCCGGGTGTGTGTTATACCGCAGGAACCCGAATATCGCGCCTGCCAATGAGAGTGAAAGAAGCATAACAACGGTGTTTTCATCCAGATAGGCAAGATATCCAATACAGCAGAAACAGAGAAGTGAGATGCCGCCGGCAAGCCCGTCGAGTCCATCTGCAAGATTGATGGCATTTGTGACGCCGACAATCGCCACCACGGACAGCGGGAAAGAGAACCATTCCGGAATCTGAAGCATGCCGGGAAGTAGCGTCCCGAGTGACTCGATCCTGACACCGCCGAAAAAAACAACGATCATACCCGCGATAATCTGTGCCGCGAACTTCACCCTGTATCCGAGCCCTTTCATGTCGTCCAGCAGACCGAATATGACGAGGATGCCGGCACCTGCCAGGTAGGCTCTCACAAAGTCGTCGACCGCTGTCCAGAGGACAATGGGGAAGAACGCTCCGAGTGCCATTGCAAAACCGCCTATCCTTGGAATTGGGCGGGTATGAACCTTGCGGGGATCAGGAAGATCTACCATCTGGAATCGTCCGGCCAGTCTCGTCAACATCGGGATGAGACTGATGGTGATGAATACGGAAAGAAGAATTGTCGAGAAATAGAGCATGAGCGGAGAAGGGTATTCCCTACCTCAGTACCTGTTTTTCTTTCAGGAACTGAAGAAGGACGGGCATCATCTCCCTCACAAAGCCGTCAAGGCGTACTTCTGCACCCTCAACGCCCTCTTCCGGATAAACAGGCGTTATTGGCCTTAAGAACAGGTCATGCGTATTGTCTCTGCTGATGGCATGGAGAGACAGGTGAAACCTGTTTATGTTCTTGTCATGTGTTGCTTTGTCCTTGGTCTGAAACCAGAAATATACGAGCTGTTTTGTTCCCCCCTTTTCGATAACCATCTTTGTAACAGTGAGGTCACCGAAAGGCGGCACATTCATAATCATTTTTCTTGTTACCTCCTGTTCCATCCATCCTGACGATGGTATGCAAACGGTAGGACTATGAAAAAAATTCTCATTGGAAAGAAAAGCTGTGCCCCGGTATCCAATGTACAGAGACACCTCTTTGCCGGAGCTGTCAGTAAAGAAACCGCTGAAGGCCTCTTCTGCGCCTGACTGTCTTACGANANCAGGATCAACCGTTTCCTGTNTTCCCNCCCATTGCCCGAACAACAGGGGAAACCCCCTGATGCCGCCATCAATCTCGACNGGGGGCATGACACCGGTACTGAAACTGAGAGCTGCAATGAGGGAAAGAGCTGCCGCAGAGAATACCAATGCCCCNGTTGTTTTNCCCCGTTGTTTGCCTGAACTCGTGCCGTTCCCGCGCTTTGGAGCGGGAGGTTCAATCCTTGCNGGCGCCTTTGGTGAAAAGATTGACAGAAGCCGGCTGAACAAAAAGAGCATCATGAAAGCAACGATGAACAGTATCCATCCTGAAAAACCATGAAAAAACCCCTCGGCGACTGCCCGGCCATACATATCGGTAAGAATTCCGGTAATCCCGATTCTCAGGGCATTGATGAGGACCCCTACGGGGATGGTCACCAGAACGCAGAAGATACGTCTCCAGTAAACCCGTTCAAAGAAATACGCGTAAAGAAATCCGAGGGCGAGCAGGGGGAAGATGTACCGCAGACCGCTACAGGCATCGACAACCTGAAGCTGGGTCACACCGAGATCAATGATATTGCCGCTCACATGGACTGGAATGTTGAATAGACTGATGAGCGCACCCCCAACTTTGGATGAAACAGCCTTAAGGTGGAGGCCGATATGCCTCTCGATGACAGCCGGAACCGGGACCATGAAGAAAAGGAAGCCGAGCGGTAAAATCAGCCGTTTGACAGACTCGATTCCGAAACAGAACCCAGTAAATAATATGATCAAAATTGGTACGGAAGGCATCGCAATATTCCCGCTTGAGCCAAGGATTCCGTAAAGGGAGATGAGAAGAAAAAGTACCAACACGGGTGAAATCCCCCAAGCACTTCTGATCGGTATTGCAGCCAGCGTCTTCCGCTTTTCCCAGAGCAGGTATGCCGAAGCGAGAGGTATCAGGAATCCGTAGGAATAGTCGTCATTGTCAATCCATATGTTCATCATGGATTTCAGCGGCACATGATAGGCTGCGATGAAAAGGATCGAGAGGATACCAACCTGAATACGGATATCTTCAAAATACTTTTTTACGGCGTTCATGCATGAACCTTTGGCATATATCTCACTTTATTCCGGATGATCCAGAAAAGCGGCACCCAGACTCTCTGTCTGATCAGGTGCCCGACACTCCCGATCATCCAGCAGTTGCGAGTGCATGAAGCTACACTCTGGCGTGCCCTTTCGGCCTCCTGACTGTGCCAGATTTCCTCAAAAGGTTTTTCTCTGATATTCCCGAACGGCAGATCCATCACATTGCAGGGCCGGATAAGTCCATACGGATCTACGAAGAAGGAATCCGTTGCCATCGTGCACTTCAGTTCACGGGGTTTCCCGTGCATGTGATCTATTATTCCTTTGGTGAAGTAAGCACGAAACCAGTTTTTCGGCTGCGGGGACCGGAGATATGCCCTGATCAGCTTCATAATCTCCGCTTCAACATGCTTCTTTTGAACGATCGTATTGTCCTCCTTGTGAAAATAGTAGGCGTTATGGAGGATTGCTGTGGCCAGTTCCACACCATGTTCGCAGGCAAGCCTGAAGAGCGGCACCAGATCCTGAGCGTTCTGATCGGAAATGGTCACAGCAATACCGAGGTCTCTGATGCCAAGAGCTCTCAGTTCCTTAAGGGTATTTAGAGCCCGATGATGCGCCAATCTGACGCCCCTGATCCGATCATGGGTTTCACCGATGCCGTCAAAACTAATACGGATTCCAATGTCATGGTGATGCTTCATCACCGCTGTGATCCTCTTTGTCAAAAATCCATTCGTGCTGATGACCACTCGTTTGGCCTTTAGCTTCACGACATCGAGGATGTTGCTCAGGTCGTCCCTTAGAAAAGGTTCTCCACCGGTTATATTGAGCCTGACCATCATAGGCAGGGATTTTAGATCAACCGGTCGTATCTCATTATTTTTTTCGCTCGGGAATTGCCACGTATTGCACATAATACAGCGGCTGTTGCACCTATATGTAACTGCCAGGATTCCGTCCATTGTTCACCTCAACATACTGAGTCTTCTAAAACAAATTTAAATCTTGCTCTTGATTAGCGACCAATACAAAGCTTCCATTTGATCTGCCACCTTATCCCACGAATAATGTTGCCTGACATGCTCTAGTGCGGATTTCTTTTTTGCATTTACTTTCTCAGGATGTTCAATGAGTTCTCTAAGGACATGCCTCAGATCTTGCGGATCCCTGTTGCGGAAGGTGTATCCATGATGTTCCATAGCCTCAAGATTTTCGGGGATGTCACTGGATACACAGCAGTTTCCGTAGTTCATCGCCTCAAGAAGTGCAACGGGCAGGCCCTCGACCGTTGAAGGCAGACAAAAAAGGTAAGCATGGCTGAAGAGTTCTTCAAGGGGCTTTCCAGTAATGAATCCGGGGAAAAGGATCCTGTGATCGCCGGCTGCGAGGTTCTTCAGATGAGCTTTGTATTTCTCGGCATAAGCGGCATCGCCTGCGATGACCAGCTTCATGTCCGTCTTCAACTGCCGGAAAGCCTCGATCAAAAAATGGGCTCCCTTTTCTTCAACGAGCCGCGCAGCAAATAGGATGTAGCGATTCGGTTCAAGACCCTGTTCGAAAATCCATTCCGGAGCGCAGGGTTCCGCATGTCTGACACCGTTTGGAATGAAGACAATCTCCCTGCCGAATTTTTTTTCATAGTATCGTTGCTGTACTTTTGAAACGGCTGTAGCCTTGTTCGGGAAATAGGCGACACTCAGGTCAGACAAGAGGAAGAATGCCTTGCCGGCAAATCCCCATTTGTCCCTCTTCCATTCGAGTCCATGTGTCTGAACAACTGTCGGAATCCTTTTCATACGGGGAAGGATCGAAAAGAGAGAGGGCCCTGCAGCATGGAAATGCACGAGATCAACATCACCGTTACTCAGTATGTCGCGTGTTGCATGATAGCAGATGGAAAGTTTATGGAGCGCCTTTGTATTGACCGATGGAACCGTTTTGACATTCATTCCCTTATAAACACAATCGGACGTCCCGTAGTCACGGCTTGAATACACAATAACCTCATGACCTTTTGCCACAAGTCGGGAACCGATTTCCTCCGTCACTTTTTCTATCCCACCACCGATAGGGATACCCTTTACCGCCACATAAGCGATCTTCACGTTCTACCCCTTATCCATGAAACAATTGGCCGTCTGATTGCGGGAAATATTACGAAACAACAGCATACCAATAGTCTTTTACAGAGACATTACAGTTNTGTGAACTTTTCATTACATTCCGTTGAAAAGATTACTGATGCAGCAGGCTGTTATAAATACTCATNAGTTTCTGATAGTGCGCATCTGCGCTGAAATCATTGGTGATNTTTTCCCGGGCAGCCTTCCCCATAGCGATTAANGACTCTCTTGTAANGCTCAGCAGGTTCTTCATTTTTTCTGCCAGATGGATTTCATTTCCCGGGGTGAAGAGAAATCCGTTCCTTCCGTCGTCAATCATTTCCGGAATGCCGCCGATTGCCGACCCAATAACCGGTTTCCCATAGGCTGATGCCTCAAGAATCGAGAGCGGTGCATTTTCGTAGCAGACTGACGGCAGGACTACCGCAAGGGCCCGCCGGGTGATATCCCGGAGGACTGGCCCTGTTAGGTATCCTGTAAATCTGATTCTGGAATCAGAACAAGCCAAATTTTGCAGAAGTTCCTTCAGTGGGCCGTCTCCCGCGATGACCAGCCCCGCATTGGGGTTTTCGATAGAGGTAAAAGCCCTGATCAGGGTTCTTATGCCTTTCTCTTCAGAAAGACGCCCCAGAAACAGGAAGTACGTTCCAGGCTCATATTCCGGCTGATATTCAGCCGATCGGATACAGTTCGGCACGTGAGCAATTTTTGTTACCGGCCATCCGTACTCGATAATCTTGCTTTTCAGGAAGCGGCTTGGTGCTATGAAACGATCAATTGTGTTCTCATATTTTCTGAACAGCCGGTTGAAGTACGATTCGAGAACATATACGGCTGACGCGGCGTAGCTGCCTTTGTGACATTTCTTTAAAACGGCGCGGTAGTAACGGTGTGATTTGCAGTCTTCACAGATTGCATGATGATAGGTAAAGTTGTATGTTGGGCATGCCAGTTTGTAATCGTGGAGGGTCATGACGATCGGGATGCCTTCCTCCCGCAGGCAGTCGAGAACTGAAGTGGATAATCTGCCGTAAATGTTGTGAGCATGTGCGATATCAGGTCTTACAAATCTCGTCAGCATCCCCAGACTTTTCCGCGCTTCGGTGGAATAAATAATTTCTTTTACGGTCTTCAGTGCATCCCAGGAAATGCTTACCTCATCGGTCTTCATGTCGGGCGGGAAATACTCGGAGTAAAGAGAGGGGAAATCCCTTCTGTGACGGCGCGCAAAAGCAATGACCTCGTGCCCCCGCTCCTTCATAAGATCCATCTCCGCAAAATAGACCCTTTCCGACCCGCCCCTGATGTAGTTGTAGTTATTGAGAAAGAGGATTTTCATTATCTTCGACCCGCACTGTGAACGTTGATCCATCGCTGTTCACAAACAGTATCCTATTGTCATTGGAAAGCCGGTTCCCTCTGATATCGCGCTGCTGACCATTATCGACAAGTATCCCGGGCGCTGCATTGCTGATGACATTGTCAATAACTAATACCCCTGCAATAGCGTACACGCCTGCACCGGAACAGACATTGATCGTGTTCTGTTCCACAATGACATCTGCACCAGCAGCAAAAATTCCGTGGCGACCGGTATTCTGGACGCTGTTCCGACTTATCTTCACCTTGCGTACCGACGGAAGACCCTCCCCGCCCTGATGGAGAAAGATTCCATCTGCTTTGGTTGCCTTCACCTGGTTGCCGATTACGCTCACATCCTCAGCGCCCCCCATCACGCCAATAGCCCCATGATTACCCCCAGTAATGCTATTCCCGACGATCTCTACCCCATTTATTCGTCCGCTCTGAATCGGACTATTGTGTCCGTAAGCAGTAATACCGAAGGATGCGCCATCCGCCTGAACCTCATTGCTNTCGATCCGTATGTTCTCCACCAGNCCTTCCCATCCGAAGGCAGCTATGGGCTCGTCGCTTGCCGACGTGATCCGGTTACCCCTGAGAATGATGTNTGACGTTGCCGACGCCGGCAAGGGATCACTATTCCTGATCATGATAGCTCCGCCGCTTNCCTTGTTCGCATTGCTGATAGTGCAATCTTCGATCGTTGCGTTCCGGACCTGACCGGAAAGGTCAATGGCATACATCGGCGAGTCGACGGCAATGTTGACGTTGCTGATAACCATATTTTCAACTTTATAAAAACGGAGTATCCCGATAGCGTCCCCGTTAAGTTGTGGTCCGTTAAACCGTATCTGCATATTGCGCAAAACAATATTCTTGTTTCCATGGAAGAAGTCTTCATTCGTGATGAACCGGGATCCATTGAATTCGTCTCCCAGAAAAAGTACCGTTGCATCTCCCTCTCCCTCTAAAACGGTATTTGACGGCAGCTCTATGGTCTTCGAGACGGTGTAGAGGCCGGCCGGCACATGGATCACCTGCATGTCGCTGCTGGATGTCTGTTCGCAGGAAAGCAGGTCGAACTCTTTTGATGTGTCGGCAGACAGGCCGATTTTCTCTGCTTGAACACTTAACGGGGAAGTGATTGACTGCCCTGCGCCTCCACTGCCTCCGCACCCGCTCATTCCTCCCAACGAAATAACGGCAACGAGAACCGATGTGATAAGCATGTGCTGGATTCGAAGACCCTGACTAATATGATGTGGCACTGTGTAGCCTTTCTCCACGAGCACCTCACCGAGTTTTCTGCCGGAAAGGTTCTGGTTGCATAGAGCATCGCGGAGCTGCTCACGGGTGATGTGTCCCGCAGCAATCAGAAGCTCGCCCAGTCTCACGTTATCGGGATGGTCATCTGCTTGGGTCTGGCGACGCTGAAAATCCAGCATATTGTCGAGGTGCTGCTGTGAGAGGAGGCCGAAACGCACAAAAATGACGCCCAGTTTCTCGCTTGTCCTCGCCTGCTCGGCAACTGCCTGCTCAAGCTGCTCAGGCGTTATACAACCAGCCTGTACAAGCAGGTTTCCGAGGGTCTTGCGCACGCCCGCAGCAAGTCTCACCGCGGACGCCGGGCTATCAAAATGGTCATGGATGGAGAGGACCGCATTCAGTTCCCCGGCACTGATGATATCCTTGCTCACCAGGATTTGGCCCAGCAGTTGGCTGGTTTTTTTTTGCTCCTGGAGTGCCCGGTTCAGGTCATCGGGGGATATGAATCCACCGTCCAACAATATTCGGCCAAGGTGACGCTTATTTTTTCTGTGCATAGGATTTAACCTCTTTATTAGATTGATTCGAATTTTTCTGGTGGACGGCAAGCACAGTTCCATGAGCCATCCCGAGGATTGTGATGACAGAACCGGTCGCTCCAGGCGTCTGCAACAGATGCTCCGCAAGGGACCCGACAAGGTATGCTACAAAGATCGCAAGGGCCGAGACGCAGAGCATTCGGGACTGTTCATCTTCAGCTATTCGAATCCCTTTGATCGTCTTACGGAAAAGAGACACGAGAAGCCATAGGTAGAGAGACAGCCCGATGAGCCCTGTTTCGACCAGAATTAGGAGGTAGTCGTTATGGGATGTTGCTTTCAATTTTGCGGCCTTTGTGAGGGCATATAAATTGTTGCCCAGACCCCATCCCAAAAGCGGCTTCTCCTCAACTGCCTTCATCGAAGCCGGCCAGGCATAATGCGTCCTGAAGTGCCAGGAACTGAACCCGTACTCCTTCTTTTCTGTGATCTCCCCATAGGCACCAAAATAGATGATGGAAGAGAAAGCGGCCGCGATGATTGTAATTGCAAGGACGGGCATAACAAGCCTCGCCCTGTTTTTTGAGAAGAATATTAGCATCGGCAAGGCGGCAATAAAACTCGCCCAGGCTGCCCGGGTAAAGGACATCACGAGCAGCGCAGCCTGCATGAAAAATAGTAAAAGGAAAAAGGTTTTTGATGGTTTCGACCGTGCGATGGAATACAGGTATGTCAGGAACAAGGTCATGTAGCAGCTAAAAAATCCGAAATTGTTCTTCGCCATAAATCCGATTTCTTTCAAGCCGCCTTCCACGCCGTGCAATTGACTCACGTATTGATCAGGTGCCATAAAATAGATATACACAGCAGGAAGGTTCGTGACGAGGAGTGACAGAATGAGGGCATAGCTCAGGATTTTTCTGTTCTCAGGTTTTACGCTGAGATGGACAACCATCAGGTACAGAAGAAAATATCCGACAAGGCGTGCGAATTTCTTCGAAAAGTTGGCGGCATCCTCAGCGACAAAGAAGGTCAGCCCGCAGAAGAGAATAAAGAAAACGAAAGGCCATTTTACAACGCCTTTCAGTTTCTGCGCATTCATTAGGACATATATGCATCCAACGGCAATGACCGCAAGAGTCAAAAAGCCTTCACCGCTGTATTCGTATTTTCCGATCGGTACTGCAGTGAGGATGGACAGTGTCCTGAAAGCAGTAATAAAGGCAATCCCATACACGGGGCTCGCTGCGAATGCGATGATAAACCCGCTGATCAATATCGCTATAACTATGAGAGAGACCATTTTTCTTCTCTTTTCATCATCCGCAAGCGTAGGCCTGAGCTATCTCCTGAACCTTGGCATCCCAGCTCAGCTCAGCGGCACGGTGCAATGCCCCTTTGGACAAGTGTTTAACCAGTCCGGGATTATCCAGTATTTTTTTTATGGCATCATGAAATCCCTTGATACTTTGATCGGGGTTTCTAAACGGAATTTTTATTCCGCATGTATCATCAACTGCAACTGCCATACCACACGCATCATGACAAATCACAGGCATTCCCCATCCAAGTGCTTCGAGAACTACCATGGAAGCAGCTTCACGGAAGCTCGAATGAACTAAGATATCCGATTGTCCCATCGTCTGCAAAGCCTTGTGATAGGTGAGGAGCCCATGCCATGTGATGTTCCGCAATGACAGCTTTTTGGCAAGAAACTGCCATCGCTCTGTTTCACGGCCTTCTCCCAGGATATCTACCATAATCCTCTCTTTTTCCTCGAGCAAGTCAATGGCGCGGAGGACCAAAGGCAAGGCCTTGCTTGCTTCATGCCTTCCAGCCCAGCATATCCGCAGCGGTGCGTTGATGTTGAAGTGTCGCACATACCCATTAATCTCCGGGGGAGGAGCTGTGTCGACCATCGTGGATACTTTGCTTGCGGTCGATTTTCTGTTGATAATCTTAGCTTCATTTTCTGAAACGGCCCATATGTGTTTCGCTGCTTGTATAGCCGATGAAAAACGACCCGATAAACGTGTCCGCAGTGCAATGTTGCCGGACCGGATTGTCTCAAACACCAGCGAACTCAACCCTCCTATACGGGCAAAATCAAAGGGTACCGTGAACATTCCGCCTACGGGCCCCCAAAAAAACGGCAGTCCTGTAGCCCAGAGATAGCCCGGCCTTAAGAAACTTATTGGCGTCAACTGATGGACTAAATCGAAATTGTCCAGCCCCAGTTTTTTTGCTTTCTGTAAGGCTGCCCGGTGCCATCCATCCAACCCCATATAGTACAGGGCTTGCCAGCCAATCCCACGGGTGAACTTCATAAGTTTGCGGTTGATGCGTGCATAACGCAGCGTGATGGATGGCTGCCTTACATAGACTACCCTGAGATTCGGGACCTCACCGTGCAGATTGAAGTAATTGGTCACTTCGTCGTAATATGCATTTGAGTAAAGCGCGGGTCCGTCCGCGCAGAGCACCGTCACATCATGATGCTGAGCCAAGCGGGTGACAATATTCCACCCCACCGCACATTCTGAACCACGTTCGGGGGAGAACTCATGGGCGCTTATCAACACCCGAAGACGTTTATGTGCAGGGAACGTTTTCGAATGATTGTCTGTCAGTGCATCATTCTTCATAACGTGAGACCCTTATTCTCTTGCAAGGCAGCCAATGAAAGCGGCGTCAAAGTAAATATTCCTCTCCAAAACCGGGGTGAAGCCTTCCCAGTCGGCGTAAATTTTGAATACTGCCTGAGTGACGTGCGGAGGAAAGCGGAACCTGCCTCGAAAACGGGCATAATTGGGTACCGGCTTGCTGAAGGGGAAATCATTGGCTGCCAGATCTTCAGTTTTTTTTGTGCGGGACTCATCCCAGTACTGAAAGATAGGAATTACCCGGAAATCACCGTCCTTTTTCATCCAGAACTCTACAAATCCTTGGCACTCACGTGGGACGGTGAACGGCTGTTCAATGAAAACAGACTTATCACCGGTGCTCAATTTCAGATTTGCAGCATATTTCCCGCCATGATAATCTGTGGAGAGTACTACAGACCCGACCGATGACCAGTGTGGAGCGAATTCCTTTTGCCGGCCAAAAGCAGTGCCGGGTTCCTCAAAGCCGGCATTTATCAACAGATTTGATGCTCCGTCTTTTTTTAATGTGGCTTCCGCGGTCTTCAGTCGGCTAAGACCGGTTTCAAACCATGGAAGCATTTCTTTTGACCAAACGGCCCGCTGTTCCATCTCCCGCTTCATGTCCTTGAGCTGGTCGCGTCCTTTGTTCAATTCCCGCAAGGCTTCTAAGCTGAATCCCTCCGATAACAATTTCATCGCTTTGTAAGACGAGGTTGCGCCGGTAATGGCGAATGCCTGGCAGTATGCGTGCTTCAGAAAAATATTCAATCGCGTCCGCACACCATCGTTAATATCTGACTGCAAGGCTTTCGTTAAACTCACAATTGCATAGTTTACCTTTGTAAGCTGGTCGGAGCATGCTTCCAGCTCATTTCCAGTTGCAGTAGCAAGGAGAACGCGGCTGAAGAGATCGGGATCGCGCCAACCAATGGGATTATTTTTAAAGAAATCAGCGATGAAAGGCGCTGCCGTTTCACCGAATTCGAGGCGGCAGGCTTTCAGCAGGAGATCCTCTGATGTTGGTTTCGGTTCACTTGTTCCGTTGTGCCAGGCCCATGAATCTGTATCCGCCCCATTGACCGTCTCTTTGCGATAATGAAGATTCCCGCCACCGACATTGATCTTGCCTGTTTTCTCTTCGATAATATACCCGCTCCCCGGCGCACCGATATTCCATTCATATTCGGCAGCGATCAGTTGCATCACTTCTCCGTTNAAATATCCTATCGGTTCCCAATGGATGAGAATGTCCCGGTTTCTNCCCTCGTAGTATGCGGTTTTGGTGAACGCCGGGAGAGTCGAAAAGTACCTGCCCCACTGAAAGGCATAGCCGTTTATCCAGTGGACCAGGGGCTGCCGGACAACGGCGACCCATGAATCTGTCCGATCCTTATTGAATTCAGCGACAGTGAGATAAACATCGTGCGGGATCAGTCCTGTCAACTTGGTCATCCATGCTTTATAGTGCTCGTTTCCGGGAAGAGCAAAGTTTACCCGATAAGGGTACACCACGAACTGCAATTCGATCCCGGGGTTTGTCCGACGTATATCCCTGGTGAATATGTTTATAACATTCGCGTCGGCCGACGCCCGGTCATTTCCGAAACGCGCCCGGTCAGGCTTTCCCCTTTTACCCCATGCTTCCTCATGGGTGTCGATACAGTGGAAAAGAAGTGAATCGGTTTCAGTATCTTTCGCAAACCGGGCAATGTCCGAGGCACGTTTTTGCAATAAAACATCGTCACCCCATGTGTAATATTGTTTATTGAAGAGGACTGCTCCACCGTAATCTCCTTTGCTCCCTTCGGGAGATACCGAAGCTACCCCCCAGGTCAGCGTATAGTTGATTTTGATTCCACGCTCTTTGGCATATGTATTGATCATTCTCAAGTAAAGCCGTTCTTTGGATGTCGGCAGGTTAAATCCGTCCGCAGTTTTTTCCCTTGTCGTATAGGTGTAAATACTGTTGAACTTGTATCGTAATGCCCAATCAACATATTTTTTAAAATCGTCAAATGATCGGGGAAGCGGCCAAACCGGCAGCCCCCGGTTCTTAAAATCAGGCCAGTCCGTAACCTGTACCTCCGTTGCGAAAATCTTTCCGTCTTCCTTTCGTATCAGCAGTCGAAATGTGCTGCCTGCGTAAAGCATACCCTTCCATCCTGCGCCGGCCAGCACCGCTGTTTTGCCTCTATCCGGCTTAGGGGCAAACCGTATTGCATACCCCTGCTCACCTTTCGAAGAGACAAAATTCATTGCATCCTGCAGCTCAACGGGGATGGAATCTGATTGCATTTCGTCAAGAACCACGAATTGAATCGTATTACTCGAAGAGGATGGTGTCCCCTCACTGCTTGCATCCTCCACCAACGGCAAAGGCTTACCCCCCAGTGCCTTTATCCGGTCATTGATCTCCTCAGCCGCAACTACAGCTTTCTCATCGTTTCTGTCTATAATTATCATGGCTGATGGCTTGCCGGATTCATTTAACAGGAACCTTTCCCCGGTTGGTTCCATTAGCTTCGGTGTGGGGAGAATGTTGATCTCCGCAACCGGTTCGCCGGCTGCTATGGTGTTTGTCTGAAACGCACCGGCTAATATGACAACCAGGTATAAATATATAAGAGGTTTTTTCATGGCATTGATTTAATCCTCATAAATATTCAAGTCAATGCTGACCGAACAGAAGCGTCTTCATTCTGATGCTGAACCGAACAAATGGATCGGGAAGATAGGTTTGCAGAATTGCCCGGTATTTTTTCAGTTTCAGGCGCAGTGAACGGGGAGATGTTGTCGCAAGGATTTTCCGGGCTATGGCAGGATTCCGGCCGTCGAGAAGGCATTCGCAGCCGGCCCCGATCTGAAGTTTCGCACAATATTCATGCAGATCAGAACGATCGGCTGATTTGACTTTACCCTGATCGATAGCTGCCCGTGCTGAACTGACAAAGGCCGGTTCTGGATTCGTAAAATAATATTCTGCCCTTTTGATATGATGGTCATCTTCTTTACAATACGATGCCCCGATTTTTGAGCTGAAGGCTATCGGATATGCCAACGCTATCCGGCCCCACATATCCAGATCCTGTCCGATGCGGACACCAACACGAAACCCGCCGACAGTTTGAAAGATTTTTTGGGGAACCGTTGTCGCACTTGTCCACACAGGGGGAGGACCTAAGGCCGATCTGAAATAGTGGGATAATAGACCCTGCCATGGCGAAGGCGGTATTGAACGATACTTCGGATAGATTATTTTCCCATCGGGCTTCATTATCTCGTAAGCGGTCGCATAAGCACCGGCCTCAGGGTATTGTTCTACCAGCGTTCCAATGACCTCCAGATAATGTGGATTCCAGACGTCATCGGCATCCAGAAATGCTATATATTCCCCTTCGGCCGCTTCGATCCCTGTGTTTCTTGCTGCAGACACCCCACCATTTTTTTGTCTGATTAGCTTGATGCGAAGATCACTACATTGTTCAACTATTTTAGGTCCTTGGTCGGTCGAGCCATCGTCAACAACGATGATTTCGCAATCTCTCCTTGTCTGCATCACGACGGAGTCGAGAGCCCTTTTAATGAAACGGGCTTTGTTATAAAGCGGTATTACAACAGAAAACCTATATGCCCTCAATTATCACCTTCCGGTTTCTGAGAGACATCCGCTCCACGTCGTATAAAGTCAGATCAGGTTTTCCTGCAATTCCCTTCACAGCATCATCAATCATCTGCATACATGCCGCATCGTGCTGAACAGATAAGACATGAATACTGAGCCATGAGAAATTAATAGCGCCAGGGCAGCCCCGACAATTCCAAATTGCATAATGAAAAGAGGGGTCAAACCGAAGCTCAGGGCACCCCCGATCATCACCGAGATAAAATAGGCCCGCTCGAGCCGGGCTGATAGTATGAACTGGGATAAAACCATTCCGATTGACAGCAGCAGAAGATAGACACCCAATAAAGGAAGAATATTTGTTGCGTCATGGTACTCAGGCTTGAAGAATAGCGTAATGACTGTTTCCGGAAAAAACACCATTACAGCAGCAAGCGGCATGACGATGCCCGCCATTACTGCTGTATATTGCAAGAGGAATCTCATCTGTTTACTGGGCGGCACCCCGGGCTTTGTTATTCGTGCTGCTGCGGGACGACCGATCCTGGAAATTTGATCAATGAGCAGTATGCCCACCATAACAAGCTGCCAGGCGGCAGCATAGACGCCCAGCTCAGAGAATCCGGCCAATCTTTGCAATAACGGTTGATTCAG
>Ga0031656_10000217_pt1 | contig 17871 bp, 14 predicted proteins | sample FrelakmetDIP11DI_FD_55080 | JGI IMG/M metagenome (GOLD analysis project Ga0031656, IMG submission 55080) | Freshwater lake sediment microbial communities from the University of Notre Dame, USA, for methane emissions studies - DIP11 DI | ecosystem: Environmental > Aquatic > Freshwater > Lake >... | reverse complement strand
CTCCATCCATCCTGCCAATCCACCCAATCCCAACAATCCTGCTCAAAATCCGGCTCAATCCATCCTGCCAATCCATCCAATCCTAAGAATCCTGCTCAAAATCCTGCTCCATCCATCCTGCCAATCCATCCAATCCTAAGAATCCTGCTCAAAATCCTGCTCCATCCATCCTGCCAATCCACCCAATCCCAACAATCCTGCTCAAAATCCNGCTCAATCCATCCTGCCAATCCATCCAATCCTAAGAATCCTGCTCAAAAGTTAACCAACATCTTTATTTTCCTCGTCATCAGTGCCATACTCAGATACTTGATATTTATAAATTCATAATGCCCGATAAGCAGCAGGGTATCGCCACATCTTTTAATGCAATGGCATTGTTGAAACATTCCAACGCTTTTTCCCGATCTCCGGCTTTAGCGTAATCCATGCCCATCCACAATTGGGAAACATATTCACTGGTTTCGGACAAGGCAGCATATTTTTCATTCACCTTCTTTTGCAGAAGAGAGGTATCGCCATCATGAAAAAATTTCACCAAACCCTTGTTGCCAGCCTTGAGGGCTGAAGCAATCGAATCTGTTTTATTTCCGCCATGCCAGTAAAGCCTGGCGAGGTCTGAAAAATAATCCTTTTGCAGTTCCGGATCGTCACTATATTTTTCGATAAGTTTTTGCTGAAGCTCAATGGCATCTTCGAGCTTTCCGGCATTGACCAGGCAACGAATTTTATTTTTGGTCAGGTAATCCCAGCCGGGATTAACAGAACTGCCTTTATTATAAATCTTGATCGCCTCTTCTTCCTCTCCTTTTCCTTCCAGCAAAATTGCAAGCCAGAGATATACATTTGATTGACTGGGATTTAAATCAATGGCCCTTCGGTATGTAATTTCTGCAGCGTGCCAGTCGAATTTTTGATGATACCAGTATCCCAGTGTAGCCTGCGTTTCGCCGGAATAAGGATCCAGGGAAAGGGCAGTATCAATATGTTTTTTAGCCAGCCACAGCATGCGAACCGGGTCTTCATAACCCCGGTAAGAAGCTAGCAGGTAGGTAACAGCCAGCCCGGAAATGGCATTGGTAAAACTGCTGTCCTTAGCCACCGCTTCCTGGTAGAGTGCCCTGGCGGCCATCAGGTCTTCTTTATTCCTGTTCTCCACTAAAAACTTCCCGCGCAGATAAAGATCGTAGGCTTCAAGGTTTGCTGTTGGAGTCTGATCGAGCTGTTGTGTTTCTTTGTGTGATAAAGTTGCATTCAAAACGTCAGCAATTGCAATGGCAACCTCTCTTTGTATGGAAAATATATCGCTTACATTACGGTCATAAGATTCTGCCCATAAGTGTTCATCACTGGCAGCATCAATTAACTGGGCGGTGATTCTGACCTTATCTGCAGAACGCTGTACACTTCCTTCCAGGATAACCGTAACATTAAGCTCCCGCCCGATATCTTTTATAGGTTTAGGGTTTTTTTTGTATTGCATTATTGATGTCCGGGAAACAACTTTTAAGGCTTTGATCTTGGAAAGCTGTGTAATAATATCCTCAGTTAAGCCATCACTGAAATACTCCTGGTCCTCGTCATTACTCATATTAAAAAAGGGCAGTACGGCAAGACTGGTTTTTGACTTGGTTTTTACGGGATGTGTTTCTGTTTGAGTGTCCAGAATAAGAGGCTGACTATTGGGAGTCAGCAACTCATAAATTTTTATGGTGTCCTTAATATTCTTCAGCTTCTCTTCGCTTACAAACCGGCATTCCAGTCCCTGCTTATTGACGATATTTCGGTAAACCATTTCCGAAACATAGATGCCTCCGGTGGGTGCCAGCGCCTGAATCCGGGCAGCTATATTTACCACATCACCAAATACGTTATTATGATGAAGCAGCACATCGCCCATGTGAATGCCAATTCGTACAGGTACTTTAGGGTCTTCGTGCAAGTCCACCTGCAAGAGCTTTGCAAACTCTGCAGCATCGGTAGAACTATTGAAAAGTACAAGGCAACCATCGCCGTAATACTGTATAATCTTACCGTCCAGCTCGCCGGAAATAATCTCAATTACTTCCCTGAAATGGTTAACTTTTGCTATTGCTCCTTGCTCATCTTCCTGCATCATGGCCGAATAGCCTACAATATCGGCGAAAAGGATAGCGGCAAGTTGATGAAAAGCTTCAGACATAGGTTGAAATGGCTCGCAATTTAAGTAAAATTAACGGAGCACAAGTTACCTTTGATGTAATTATGGTTTTGGCCTGGAGTTGCCAGATTATGAGGATTTTTAATGGTNGCCTATATTAGCTTTCAACAATAAGCTTTGACTTTTTACCTGTATTCTTCATCCCAAATAAAAACCGCATTATCTTANAGGGGCGAATCATAAAAATATACAATGCCCCGATGAAAAGAAAGGAAACAACTATGAGGATTGGTAATTTCAATATAATGGGCATGTTAAGCTGTACAATATAGTATCCAATAGCAACGATCACCGTTTGATGGATTATGTAAAAAGGATAAACTGCTTTATTTGCGAATTGGAGAAAAGGGTTCGAAAAATTAAGGTGTTTTTTTGCCAGGCCGCACAATGCAAGGACAAAGGACCAGATATTCATTGAATTCAAAAACCCATACAGGTAAAGCCGGCTGTCTTGTATCTTAGGGAAAGATATCTTCCACCAGAAAGCATAAAAGAGAATAANGGTACATAAAATTGCAATGAGGAGAAAATAATTCCTGTATCGCTCACAAGTTTCCCAGAAAGCCCTGCAGCCGCCCAAAAAATATCCGTATAAAAGCATGGTAAGTGAAAATGTAAAAAGCATCCAGTCGTCCAGTAAGCTCGCCTGCTCCGGATAATCAATATAAAAAAAGAAATACTCCAGCATTAGTGGGATAAAAAGCAGGAAAGAAGTTATTGGCTTTGAAAAAAAATCAGCAACTTTTTCTTTAATCAGTTTCAAGGCCCTGATTTTAAAAATACCAAAAACCGGAAGCAATAAAATGCAGAATACAAACAGATAAACTACATACCACATATGGCTCCAGGTAAGTGTGCCCTCAGGGTATGGAATCAGGGTCCAGACAGAAGGATAAAACTCAGTGTATGAACTACTGATCTGCCCCTTCTGCAGCCGTTCATAATATACCTGCAAGGGGATAGTGAAAAACATGGCAAATAAAAGCGGAACAAAAAGCCGGACGATACGCTCACCGGCAAAAGCCATAACCGACCTGCGCCGGAGAGAAAAATAGATTCCCGTTCCCGAGATAAAAAATAAGAGAGGAATTCGCCATTGATGTAACCAAATGATAAGCCGGTCGATCCAGATTGATGTTTCCTTATTCTGAATTTCCCACCGGTAAAACCCCACAAAAGGCATGGCACAATGAAAAAAAATCAACAGGAAAAACGCTGAAACCCTGATCCAGTCTATATAATGTTGCCTTTCAACGGGATATATTTCTGGCTGATTTTCCTTCATACCATTAATTGTTGCCAATAATACGATTTGAAATGTAAATAGTTACAGGAATCACTTCTTAATTTTATAAGATGAATGATGCCAGCAAAGACCCGCAGCGTAATGCTAAACCTCACAGCATGTATTACCTGGCCATTGTTTGCCCGGAGCAGGTTGATGAAAAAGTACGGCAATTGAAATTATGGATGCAGGAAAAATTTGACTGCAAAGTTGCCCTCAAATCCCCGGCACACATAACCTTGATTCCGCCTTTTTGGTTTGCTGCTGAAAAAGAGGATATTTTACTGCAGGCCTTGCATGGTTTTAAAAGTTCGGAACACGCAATAAAAATTGAACTGAACGATTTCGCCCATTTTTCCAACAGGGTATTATTTATTGATATTAAACCCAATGATCATTTGGCCGGGGTCAGGCAGGAAGCAGAGGATCATTTTTTCAATAAACTGGGAACGATCATAAAAAAAGAAACAAGACCTTTCGCACCGCATATCACCATTGCCAATCGCGATCTCAAACCAGGCGATTTTAAAACAGCATGGGAACATTTTTCAGCGAAGCAATTTGAAGAAAGTTTTATTGCTGAAAAGATTTCTTTACTCAGGCTGGACCAAGGGAAATGGCATGTCGTTGCCCAAAATAAATGGTTCAGTTAATGCTCTTTTATTTATTCCTGCATAGAAAAGATCATTTCAAATTAAACTTAACCCAATCTATTCCCAGTACGGGTTTTGATCCTGCATTATCTCTTTTAAGCACAAAAAATATGTCATGCAGTTTTCCATCTGCAGGTATTTTTGCCAATTCAATCGGGAGGTTTGATTTTTTATACGCCTCTTTTGGGGAAGAAGCAGATACAGGAATGACAATCGATCCCAACAAAGGNCCACTAACCCCGTCAAGATGAATTTCAAGCACACCACCACCGGTATGATTTTTTTGATTGGAGCATTCAAAACTGCAGTCAACAGATTTTATACCACGAAGGTCGATCTCTTTAAAAGCAAAGAAATCGAAATTTTTTAACTCGCTTAATGTCATTTGTGTTCCGTCTACACTGATCTTGTATTGCAGAAATTTCCGGGATATGCTGTCTGCTTTTTCAACCTGTTGCAGTGAATGACGAAAAAAAACTGTACTTCCACGGCCATCAGCCAAAGATGCGTTAAAAACAAACAGCCCTTCTTTATCGGTTGAGGAATCCGGAATGGCAAAGCTATAACGACCTTCCCTTGAGATCCTGTTTTTTGATTTTTCCTGAACCGAAAGGACCCAATCCACCATTTCCTTTGCATCTTTTGGATTCATTTGCGGATGCGCTATCATCACCCTGTCACCCCAGTTACCTTTGCCGCCATTTAAAATTTTTTGAGTAAGATTTCCAACAGCAGTTTTATCATCTTTATAACGGGCAGAAATTTCGAGGTAAGAAGGCCCGTTAATTTTTCGGTCGAGTGCATGACAGGATCTGCAATCAGACTTATCAATGAGCTGCTGGCCTGTTGAAAATTTATTCTGCTTATTTGAAATTCTGTTATAATGTTGCCGAAATTTAAAAACAGGAAGATTCGTTTCCATATATTGAATACCAAGGTTCAGGGAAATAAGGGACTCAATTGCAGGATCAGAAAAATGCAATGCATAATGGATTTTATCGCCAGGTACGTAAAAACTGCGGTTTTTATTAAAAAAATCCCATGTGATTGGTTCATCAGGCTGTTTTTCGTCCCGGTCTATAGGTTGTGATTCGTCCTGTACAAAATCTATCCGGCTGAGACAGGCATCCGGATTTTTTGAAAACCACTGTAACCCATATTCGAGTACCCACAATGAGCCATTCTTATCTATCAACATATCCATTGGCGCTGAAACCCTTACGTTTTTTGCAAGGGGTTCCATATTCCTGTAATTGCCCGTACTGTCAAGTGTAACTGCCATAATCCAGTTACGAACCCAGTCATAAATGATGAGTTTTTCATTATACCGATCCGGAAAACGTGTATTGGCAGGATATTTATCTGTGTAATAGGTTGGGCCTGCCATGATACAACGCGCACCGTTAGCCAGCAGAGGAAAATCTTTTGAACTGCTGAATGGATACCAGATAAGTGAAGGACGGGCAGGAGGTAAATACCGTGCCCCGGTGTTATTGGGCGAATAATTGATCGGTTGTTTGGGATTAAAGTATGGTCCGGATTTTCGGGTTTCAAAATCATAGTCCCTGTATGCCAGGTTAGGCCCTATAATATAAGGCCACCCGTAAAAACCAGCAGTACGGGCTGCATTGACTTCATCAAATCCTTCGGGGCCGCGCAGGCTGTCTTCAAAACCTGCATCGGGCCCTACATCGCCCCAATAAAGTGTCTGGCGCCTGTCGTCAAAAGAAATCCGGAATGGATTACGGACACCCATTACAAATATTTCAGGCCGGCCGAAAGAGGCTAAAACAGAATCTTTGTATGCAGCTAAAAGTGCATTTTCTTTAGTCGCCACTGTATTTGCAAGTTCAGTTTCCCCGGATTCTCCTTGTCTCAAAACTGATTCATTGAAACGGCCCCTGATTTTTTTCTGAAAAGAAGTGTCGGCATAGTTTTTTTCAGGCTCGGCAGGTATAATGATATCCTGGTTGACATATAAATTACCAGCGGGACAAAGATATGAGCCATCGGGCAAGGGTTTTATACGTAGAATCTTTCCGCGCAAATCCATCGAATTGGCAGCAGTATATTGCCCATCATTGTGCCGCATTCCTTTTCGATCATCCCTCATGAAATATCCATCAGAATGATGCGCATTATCGCCAATTGATAAATACAGGAAACCTGCTTCATCAAATTCAAGGCTGCCGGCTACATGGTAGTCTTCCTCTACATCAAAAGTCGGGACCTTCAGCATAACTATTTCTGACGATTTGTGTAATGAATCATTCAAAAAAACAAAGCGGGAAAGCCGTAATGACCGGCTGTCTTTGTTTGGGGTATAAAAAAGATAAATAAAATGATTTTCTGACCAGTTTGGATCAATGGCAATACCCAGCAATCCTTCCTCTCCTGTAGTAAAGACATTTAATTTACTTACCTCCCGGGTATTGCCTTGTTCCGGATCGTATAATTTTATGGCCCCGCGTCTTTCAATGAAAATGATTTTATCATCGGGCAGCATTTTCATTTCCATTGGTTCAAATAAATCACAGACCACACTCGTTTTTATAAACCCGCTACCCTTTGACTGTATCGCCGGGGCAGCCTGGGCAAATGGTTTGCTGTAATCCGGTAATTTATTATCCCCTAGTACATATTTGATACCTCCGGACAAATGTTTCAGAAATGCCGATGTTTTATACAACTCATTTGTATGTCCCATTGAAGTGACAAAAACCCGCCCGCCTTCAAATTCATGATACCAGGAGACGGGATGGAAGCTCCCCATATTCCCGCCATCATATGAATTTTCATCAACAGATAAAAGGATATTTATATCGGGGCTGATATCTTTCAAATTAAACCATTCATCTTTCAGTTCAAGGGATGAATCAATGGATCGTGTGGCGGGATGGTCTCGCTCCTCCACTCTTATGATGGCATTTTGTACATCCGACTGAGATTCGAAATGTGCACCGATCATTTGGCCATACCAATCCCAATTGTGCTCGGTATCAATGGCCGTATGTATACCCGCAAAGCCACCACCGGCATGAATGTACCGTTGAAAGGCCGCCTCCTGGGCTGCATCAAAAATATCACCGGCCGTATTTAGAAAAATGACTGCAGTATATTTCCTTAAATTTTCATCTGTAAACAAAGCCGCGTCTTTACTGATCTCCACGCTGATATTTTGAGCTTTGCAGAACTTCCGAAATGCATCTATTGCGTCGTCAGTGTTTTTATGATAATAAAACTCCGTTTTATTGAAAATCAGAATACGTGACTTACCGGAATTATCCCCACAGCTAAAAAAAGAAATGAGAACAGAAAAAAAGGAAAAAATCAGCAGGAAATAACGCATAATATTTTTTTAACTCAGTACAGCAGCTGCATCATTTGTAACAATCGCTGTTAGAATGAAAAATTTAATTAATGAATCAGTGCAGTGAATTTCAACTTAATAGCATTTACTGAAAATGCTTACGGGGGATATTGAAATGGGCTTTCTTTGTCTTGTCCTGATCATGGCTCATCTACCTTTAAATAAGCTGCCAGTTTGACTGTAAACAATTAAAAAGGTACAGTCTAAAACACTATTATCAAACAAATTTTGCGTAATTTTTTTGGAAATATACAATACAGGAATTCCCGTAAAATGCACAATACAACCAGCGTGTGAAAGGCTTTTTATAACTGCCTGTGAATGAGTTCAATATATAAACAGCTCGAAAAATGCGAGCTCATAAATATTTTATAATACATGCTTTTCCAGAGATTTTCGGCTAACTGGTGTTAAACTAAAGGGTTAGTAAAAAAGCCAACGGAATATGTAATCTTTTATGCCAGGCGGTTTCACTATGATCTTCACCGGGAAATTCCCTGGTCATCCAGTTAGTACCATCATACCCCTTTGATTTGATGATATCATCTGCTTGCTTTTGCAAAGGCGGATACATAGCATCCAGTGTGGTTGTACCATAATCGAAATACAGCTTATGCGTTTTGGGGTCTGGTAAATGCGTTTTGAGATATTTAAAGAATGTTTCCGGCACAGGGTTATTCTCCATGGAAAAAATACCGGGCCAGTGCGTTGAAAGGCAGGCAGCTCCGCCAAATACGTCCGGATACTCACAGATCGCATACATGGATATCAGCCCACCCATGCTGCTGCCGGCAATAAAAGTGTTAGCTCGGTCTTTGAAAGTAGCATATTTTTTATCAATATATGGCTTGAGTTCCTCAACGATAAACTGCAGGTATTTATCCGATTGTACTTTGCTGTTATTGAATACACTTGCTCCACCGGATCGATTGGCCGCGTATAAAGTATCCTGTACCGATTGTGGCAGGCTTTCAAACGGCTTTTGCGGGAAATATTCCACATGCCTTTTGGGGCCCGCGTTCGAGATCCCCACAACGGTGAAATCCTTCACTTTTTTTTCTTCGATCAGCACAGCAGCAACATCATCAACATCCCAGGCCCGCTTATTCCAGGTTGTGGTTGAATCATATAACATCTGACCATCATGCATATACAATACCGCATATTTCTTTTTACCGTCATATCCATCGGGAAGCCAGATATCTATATTCCGGGCATCAACATATATGGATACAAATGAATCGATCCTTTCGAGTCGGCCGGATGACACATGGGGCTGCTGTGCAAATGTTTTAAAAACAAGAAATGTTACAACTGTAAACAAAATGGGAATTTTCATAGTTAATACATTTAACCGCAAGGACGTAAAGTTCAACCCACCATATCCGGTCTGACCGATGGCTGTTTTTAACTGAATAAATATCATTCAAGAAAAATAATACAATCGGTCAGACCGGGAACCCTTGAATCAAAGATCATTTTTCAAATATCAATACGGACTGATGTGCATACCATCGTTCAAAATGCGGTGAAAAGTTTTTTTCGATCTCCGCACGTTTGATCTTAAAAGTTGGCGTGAGCATATTATTATCCGTGGTCCAGGATTCCGTCAGCACGATCATTTTATTCATTTTCTCATGTGCATCCAGCCCGCTGTTTATCTGCTGCAACTGATCCTCCAGTTCCTTATGCAACTGCTCCCTGTCTTTTAATTTTCCGTTTTCGGTAAGCGTTACCAGGGCAATCGGCTGCGGCATGCCGGTTCCAACCACACAACTAAATTCAATATCTGCATTGCTGCCGATCTTCATTTCAATGGGCGAAGGCACAACATATTTCCCTTTACTGGTCTTAAATATATCTTTCGTCCGACCGGTAATTTTAAGATACCCTTTATTATCAATGACTCCAATATCACCAGTCTTCAGATACCCGTCTTCCGTAAAGGATTCCTTTGTTAATTCAGGATCCTTATAATATCCATCCATCAATGCACCATTCTTTACAAGTACCTCTCCATCATCGCCNAGTTTCGATTCGCATGCCGGCAGGGCCTTTCCCACAGTTCCGGGAACAGAATCTCTCCACATAATTCCGTGGGAGTATTCAAAATTCTCCGTCATACTGTCTCCTTCCACCATTTTCACCCCGATCTTCCTGAACCAAAGTTGTAATTCAAGCGGAGTGGGGGCGGCAGCTGTTATAACAATTCTGGCGTCGTATAAACCAAGGCCCTTTTGGATCTTACGCTTTACCAAAGTGGATACAATGGGATTTTCAAGAGTTGATTTAATTTTTCCTCCGGCAGTTTTTTAGAAACGCCATCCTGTAATTTTTTCCAGATCCGTTGTATGCCGAGGAAAATAGTAGGACTGGCTGCACGGAGATTATCGGCAAAAGTTTCCAGTGATTCTACAAAATAAACTTCGCCCCCGCTATAAAGCGATCCCATCTCAACAATTAATCTTTCACCAATATGTGCCATCGGCAGGTAAGAGAAAAAACGTTCATTAGGCGTAAGTCCTGCAAATGAAGCAATGTTCCCGGATGCAAATGCGTAGTTACTGAACTTATGCATGACCCCCTTGGGCTTGCCTGTAGACCCGGAAGTATATATGATCGTGCCTGGCTCATTGCCATCACGATGGATATCCCCTTTCAATGGTTCGTTATTTTTAATCAGGTCGCCCCATGGCGTAAATTCCGCTGGGCCATAAAATGGAAAAGAAAAGCATTTGATATTTTCCGGCACTCCAGTTTTCATGGCCGCCCAGTTATCCAGTTTACCAAAAAAAGTACCGGGGCATCACAGTGTTCAAGGATCTGTCTTATGCTTTCGGCTGTAAGGTTTGGATAAAGTGGCACAGATACATGCCCCGCCATCATTATGGCCAGATCGCACAGGATCCAATGTGCGCAGTTCTTTGAAAGCAGGCCGATATTACTGTGCATCGGCAGCCGCATTTGCTGTAATGCTGCAGCCATCCTCCTCACTTCATCCCCAGCCTGTTCCCATGTCCAGGTTTCCATAACCCCGTTTATAGGTTGATGCAGTTAAATCTTATGGGGATATGTTTTTTCCCACGTATACAGCATCTCCAATGGTAAAGGATGGGGCATTATGATTGTTGTTTTTTTGATTAAAGCTTTCCCCCCGCGTTTCTCTTTTTCTCCCTTCTCTGCGCTGAATAAAGTCTATTTCTTTTTCAGTGCCATAAAAGTCCAAATTGCACCGGCAAGATCAATGGCACCGATGCCCGCCAGCATGGGACTGGCCATTTTAAGTATGACAAAAACCAGGAAGGAGGTGAAAACGATGAGATGAATCTGTTGAAAATATGTTGCTGGATCTCATATCTTCTTTTCACAGCGATTTAGGGAAACTGGAGATTCGACTTCAAGGCTTTTCCCATTTTGCAAAAAGGGTTCTATTTGTAAATNTANTTCCCAACCCGGGATTGAATGAAATCAGGCGACAAACAGAATTGCATTTTANGAAAGGTNTGGGGGATATCATAAAGGAAGAGACCCGGCCTTTCACACCCCATATCACAATTGCAAATCGCGATTTAAAACCTGCAGATTTTGACAAAGCCTGGGCTCATTTTACGAACAGGAAATTCCAGGTCATTTTCGAGACCCAACAAATTTCACTACTCAAACTAAGCCCGGAAAAATGGAATATAATTGCTACTCACAAATGGAAAAAACTACAGTAGTGACTATTTCAGTTTTATCCACCTAAGCCTTAATTGTAAGCCGCTGATTTTTTCTTTGGGCGTTAGAATCAACGTGTCACCACGAAATTCAACATGCCGGGATAATGTAGTTCCCCTGTCTTTAGGATTGGTTGTTGAAAGTCTTTTATGCTGGATAACACTGTCCTTAATGCTATAATCTGCGAAATAGACAAAGTTCGACTGATACATTTTCGCAACTGCTTTTAATTCTTCTGTACTTAGACTGTCAAGGCTTTTACCGGCATTAAAATCCAGGTATCCACCAGGCAAAAGGTGTACGCCCATATGTCCAAGACCATCATACAAGATATATCCACTCCATCCAATGCGATTTGGGTCTGCAGACCATACTCCTGTTTCGGTATCCAGCTTTTCGAATTTATCCAGAACATACATGCCCTGCATTTTACCAACTGAGATATTTTGCTGATTGTTGCATGCGGAGAAAATTAAAATCAAGAGTAGTGAAAAAGATGATTGAAATTTCATAAGATCAATTGATTTGTGTTGATCTGCAAATATCGGTGATGATAATGGCGTTGTGATAACGTTGTTGGGGGAATCGTTCATTTAATATTTGAAAGTATTGTTTTAATTTAAGTAAAGCCCTACGAAATACCGGCATTTTATATTTACCGCTCATTGAACCACTAAACTGGGTATGTATTCTCCTTTGCGTTCTTTGCCACCTGGCGGTTAAGTGTTGTTCTTATATCAAATTAACCAGCCCAAACCCTGGTTAAACAAACTTCTGCCCTAATGTAAGAAGCACAAAAAACCGGGGTCTCCCAACCCCGGCTTACCAAACTCTAACCGAATGAAACCTATTGCATCTGCATTGCTCCCTGCATACCTTCTGATTCACCTTTCATATTCTTTCTCTTGAACATGCTCATATCCATTTTGCCAAAACGATAGGCAAACGTTAACCGGAACATAGGTGAATCGGGCCAGCGGGTTGCAACCTGATAATAAAATGTACTGTATGTGTGTTGTTCATTTACCCTGGTACTGAAAATATCGCTTACCGCTAATGTGACTGATGCCGCATTGTTTTTCAGGAAACTTTTCTTCACCGCCAGGTCAAATCCATAATTGGCTTTGATATATCCCTGGGCCGTGGTTTTACTGCCGCCACCCATGGGAGGGCCCCCCATTCCGCCGCCGGAGTTATTAACCGGTGAATTCGTTTTAGACTGATACGTACCCGAAAACTGAACATTGAAATCCTGCGGCAGTTTAAAATTTGCATTAAACTTGGCAAACCAACTCCACATGGCTTCATTTGAAATGCCCAGGTTTTCTGAATTGATTTTTGAATTGTAGATATTAAAGTTGGTGTTCAAATCCCACCACTGTGTGATTTGGTTCTGTGATGTAATCTCGAGACCTGTCAAATAACTTGAATTGGCATTAACAAAAGTTGTCAGCGGATGTGTACTTCCATTGGAGAGACTAACGGTATCGAGTACACTGGTGATCAGGTCAGTGGTATTTTTATAATACACTGATCCCATGATGCTGTTATTGCCTTTGAAGGATTTTGTATAAGAAGCTTCAAGGGAACTGGTGAACTCGGGCCTCAACTCCGGATTACCCATTGTCCAGTTAAGCTGGTTGGATGAATCAACAAAAGGAATCAATTGAAGGAAGAAAGGCCTGTTTACCCTGCGTGTATAGCTCAGCTGCAATTCCTGGTTCTTTTTCAGCTTCTGGCTTAAGAAAATCGATGGGAAAAGACTGATTGGATAGCTATTGGAAAACTGTTGTTTGGTATCTGTCATCTCACCGGTATAAGTGGAATTTTCAGCCCTTAGCCCCGCCTTGTACCCGAAGTTTTTGATGGTACCCCCATAACTCAGGTAAGCCGCATATACATTATCCTGGCTTTTATAATTAGCTGAGGAATTTGGCATTTTCACATACTGCTTTTCGCCTGGCATATAATAATAATTACCCTGCTCGTTATCCATATTCCGTAGTTGTGCCCTCAATCCGGCTTCCAGTTTCGCTCCATCTTTAAATGGACGAACATAATCAGTTTGCAGGGTTATAAACTTATTAGACCCTATTCCCAGAATTTGCTGACTGATCTCATTTAGCGAACTGCCGCCTTTTTCATTGTAAACATTGGTATTAAATAATGCTTCAGATTCCATTTTCCCGGCAAATACATTTATGTCTGCAGTGAGTTCTTCGCCCTTTCGGGGGAACAGGTATTTATATCCTGCCTGGAAACCCGTTGCATTAAATTGCCTGTCGGTACTTGTTGTTCTTTCACTGTAGCTCTTATAAGTACCACTGGTGTAGGAACTATCTGACCTCATAAAATCTGTTGGCTGCATATTGCCACGCACTTTGATAAGTGATAGTGAAAATGTGGAACGATCCGTTGCAAAATAATCAAGCCCGGCTTTGCCAAACATGAAACCACCGTTATTTTTAACACTCGAATACTGGTCAACCTGGAGGNTTGGATTACTAAACAGATCAGTAATATGTGTTTCGCCCTCTGTTTGAGTCTTCATCTGGTTAACGAATGCATTAGCCGATACATTGATTTTATTCTTCCTGTAACTTATACCGGCTCCTGCATTGATGCCGCCGCGTTTATCAATACCGGCATTAACATTACCATTATAACCCGATTTCTTATTTTTTTTCAAAACGATATTTAGGATACCTGCATTACCGCCTGATGCATCATATTTTGCGGATGGGTTGGTAATCACTTCCACATTTTCTATAGCATCAGCCGGAATCTGGTCAAGTGAAAGAGTTGTAGGCCTTCCATCCACAAAAATCTGCGGAGTTGCATTGCGCATGGTTACATTTCCATCTATGTCAACATTTATCGTTGGCACATTTTTCATTACATCTAAAGCTGTACCGCCGACGGTTACCAGGTTCTTTTCTACATTGAACACTTTTTTGTCAATATCCATTTTCAAACCAGGTTTGGTAGCAACGATTGTTATATTTTGCAATTCCATAGGCTCAATGGTCAAAACAATCTTTCCAAGATCTTTTTCAAAATCAGTAGCACTGAAATTCATAGCAGGAGGAGCTGAACTGTTTAGCGGCGTGCCTGTTGGCGGAGTTTTTGAGCCAGCCGGCATCTCCATGATCGCAAATTTTTTATCTATGGCTTTATAACCGCTCACACTTATTTTAAGCGTCATTGGCCCCGCGATAGGTAATTCTTCAAAACGAAATGCTCCATTTGATTTTGTAACGGCAGCTTTCAACATTACCTCTTTGAATCTCTTAGTTGCAGTATCCATCTTCATGCCCATCAGCATTACAGAGGCGTCAGCTATGGATTTTCCGGAACTGTCAACCAGTTTGCCATATACAATGCCGATTGATGGCGGAGCCTGCATGCCTTTTCCCTTGGGCAAACCAGAAGGCGCCATTCCGGTTGGCTGGGCGATGGCTGCCATTTGAATGAGGATTATCGTTATAATGAGGATTATCTTTTTCATATCACTGTTTTTTCCGCGAAACAATATTGTTTCATGATGTAAAACTAAACAGTGAAAATGCAGCCTTTTAATGTTTGAGATGAAAATGGGAAATGTTGCGACGTAAAAAACTTTCTTATTGTATTCTTTCTGTCCTTGCGGTGAGACTACCTTTCAGAAACATTTCCCGGGCAATATATATTCTTTTATTATCAATTTATCGTTTTTATATACCTTATCTAAAAACAGGTTACGTGCACCATTTTTTGACACCCTGATTTGATTAAAGCCTTGTTCAATACCTGGGCTAAATTTCAATTTACTTTCATCAAAAACTCAAGGGGAATATGTAATCTTCTATGCCAAGCTGTTTCGCTATGATCCTCACCCGGAAACTCTTTCGTGATCCAGTTGGCACTATCATACCCTTTTGCTTTTACTATTTCATCTACCTTTTTCTGTAATGCGGGATACATGGCGTCAAGCGTGGCTGTGCCATGATCAAAATAAAGTTTATGCGATTTCGGGTCCGGCAAATGAGTATCGAGGTAGGTAAAAAATGCCTGAGGGACAGGATTGTCTTTCATAAAAAAAATACCCGGCCAGTGTGTAGACATACAGGCTGCGCCGCCAAATATTTCAGGGTATTCACAAATGGCATATATGGAAATCAATCCACCCATACTGCTGCCCGCGATAATTGTACTGGCAGGGTCTTTTTTAGTTGCATATTTCTTGTCGATATAGGGTTTAAGTTCTTTGACCAGGAAGAGCAGGTAGTTATCTGATTGCACCTTATTGCCTTTGAAAACGCCATCTCCATTGGAACGATTGGCCCCATACAAAGTATCCTGAACCGATTGCGGAAGGCTTTCAAATGGCTTCTGTGGAAAATATTCTGCATGTCTTTTGGGCCCGCCATTCCATATGCCAACAACAATAAAGTCTTTAACTATTTTTGCTTTCATTAATTCCGCTGCAACATCATCCACATCCCAGGCTTTCTTATTCCAGGTAATAGTTGAATCAAAAAGCATCTGGCCATCATGCATATATAAAACTGCATATTTCTTTTTAAGGCTATACCCTTCCGGGAGCCAAATATCAATATTACGGGCTTCAACATATGCAGATGGAAAGGATTTTACCCTGTCGATCCTGCCGGTTGTCACAGTGGGATCTTGTGCACAAATTTCAAGTGCATAAAAAGATAAATAGAAAAATAGAATATAGCATTTCATTTTAAATCCATTTAACTCGAAAGAAATAAATTTTAATTTTTTTATCCTGGTCTGCCTTCAAAAATCTCCCATGTAGAAAACTTTGTAACCGGTGTGACCTACAGTATTTTTAATGCTGCTTCGTACTTCAATATTAATATCATCATAAGATCTCGTTGATAACAGCCTTCGGTCAGACCGTGGACTGTGATACCGGGAACCCTTGAAACAAAGATCATCCTTCAAAAATCAATTCAACTTCTTGTGCATACCAGCGTTCAAAATTTTGCGCAAAGTATTTCTCTATCTCCGCACGTTTGATTTTAAATGTGGGCGTTAGCATATTATTGTCTGTTGTCCAGGATTCAGTAAGCACGATCATCCTATACATTTTTTCATGCACTTCCAACTCGCTGTTAATATGCTGAAATAATGCTCCCAGTTCTTTTTGCAACTGTTCCCGGTTTTTTATTTTCCCGTTTTCAGTAAGTGTAACCAGGGCAATGGGTTGAGGCCATCCTGTTCCCACCACACAACTGAATTCGATATCTACATTGCTGCCAATCTTCATCTCAATTGGGGAAGGCGCCACATATTTACCCTTGCTGGTCTTAAATATATCTTTCGTACGACCGGTTATTCTGAGATACCCTTTTTTATCAATGACCCCGATATCGCCGGTTTTCAGGTAACCATCATTCGTAAATGATTCCCGTGTTTGCTCCTTGTCTTTATAATAACCATCCATCAGTGCCCCATTCTTTACAAGTATCTCTCCGTTATCCCCCAGTTTCGCACTGCATTCTGGCATAGTTTTGCCCACAGTGCCCGGGATGGAATTTTCCCACAATATCCCGTGCGAGTAACCAAAATTCTCGGTCATGCTGTATCCTTCCACCAGCCTGACCCCGATCTTCCTGAACCAAAGCTGTAATTCAACTGGCGTTGGCGCAGCTGCGGTAATGACAATTCTTGCTTTAGATAAGCCAAGCCCCCTTTGAATCTTCCGCTTGACTAATGTAGACACAATGGGTATCCTTAACAGCCTGTTCAACTTTTCTTCCGGCATTTCTTTAAAAACACCATCCTGCAATTTTTTCCAGATGCGTTGAACACCCAGAAAAATCGTAGGGCTTGCTTCACGGAGATTATTGCCAAATNTTTCAAGCGATTCTACAAAGTATATTTCGCCGCCACTATAAAGGCTACCCATCTCAACTATTAATCTCTCTCCTATATGAGCCATCGGCAAGTATGAGAAAAAACGCTCATTGGGCGTGAGCCTGCCAAAGGAAGTGATATGGGTAGATGCAAAAGCGTAATTTCCCAACTTATGCATCACCCCTTTGGGTTTGCCGGTCGATCCGGAAGTATAAATGATGGTGCCCGGCTCGTTTGGGTCGCGATGGATACTTCCCTTCAACGGTTCGTTCTGTCTTATCAGATCACCCCAGGATGTATATTCAGCCGGACCATAAAATGGAAAAGAGATGCATCTAATGTAATCGGGTACCCCAGGTTTCATGGCGGGCCAGTTATCGAGCTTGCCTACAAAAAGAACAGGTGCATCACTGTGTTCCAGGATCTGCCGAATACTGTCTGCCGAAAGATTTGGATAAAGTGGCACAGTAACATGTCCAGCCATCATAATGGCCAGATCACAAATGATCCAATGAGCGCAATTTTTTGAAAGTAAGGCAATATTGCTGTACAATGGAAGCCCCATCTGTTTGATTGCAGCGGCCATCCGCCTTACCTCATCCGCCGCCTGTTCCCATGTCCAGGTTTCCATAACACCATCGATGGGTTGGTTTAAATAAATTTTATGCGGATATAGTTTTTCCCATTTATACAGCAAATCCAATGGTAAAGGATGGGCCAGGGCATTCATTGGCTAATCGTTAGAATGATTATATTCTCTGCGTTTCTCATTTTCTCT
>Ga0031656_10000215_pt1 | contig 17940 bp, 19 predicted proteins | sample FrelakmetDIP11DI_FD_55080 | JGI IMG/M metagenome (GOLD analysis project Ga0031656, IMG submission 55080) | Freshwater lake sediment microbial communities from the University of Notre Dame, USA, for methane emissions studies - DIP11 DI | ecosystem: Environmental > Aquatic > Freshwater > Lake >... | reverse complement strand
GCCACTTTCCACCTCAGATCGTAGTCCGCCCGACCCTTGGCTTCTTCGTCCGAGACTTTATCATGCGTTTGCAGCAGCAGGGCGTTGGCTAGCAGGCTGGGCGCCACGCTGGGGCGCCCGTTGTCCGGACAGTAGATTTCGGCAAAGTCTTCGTCCCTGAACAGCTTACCGCGTTGGCTGGCCAGGAAGCCGTAAATGCTGTCCCGACCTACAAAGTTCAGGTACTGGCTATCTGCCTCGAACAGACCGCGTTGGTGAGTACGTTTACCGAGCATGTTTCACTCCTTATCTGAGTCGTTGAGGAGTTTACTACCAATCACTGAAAAACGCGAGCTTTTCGGCCAGACTTCTAGATTATTTTGAATAATCTATTTTGAGGTATTATGGAAAGAAATAATAGAACAAATCAAATAAAACAAGATTGCATTCTATTGTTTCTTTCCATAAGCAAAAACTTACTATAATTCCCCTTATGGAAAGCTTTCCATAAGGGGAAGACCCATTTAGCCAATGCCCTGGGCGTCGAAGCCCTCAAACGAGACCTGCGGGTCATCTCCAAACCCACCTTTCGCCTGCTGGCGGATCTCAACGCTTCCCGAGCCAACGGCTCCTACACCGCCATATGACCACCCTCCTCAAATGTGACCTGATGATCCTGGATGATTTTGGCTTACAGCCCTTACTCCCAGCTGCCATCCAAGACCTGTACGAAATTATCTGCGAACGTTACGAGCGTGGCTCGATCCTGGTCACCTCCAACCGTGCCTTCGAAGAGTGGGCGGAAGTCTTCAACAATGATCTGCTTTCATCTGCTGCATTAGACCGCCTTTCCCACCACGCTCATACTCTGGTGATCCAAGGTGAAAGTTACCGCCAACTCTCCCGCAGAAAGGAGGCATTATTGAAAGCTAAATCTGCATGATTATCATTAATGTGGTAAACATCTACCCGATCATCACTGGTAAACATAACCCGACTATGAGTGGTAAACATAGCCCGGTTATTGACACGCAATTTGCAATACCTCATTGTTAGAAAAAAAGTAAACAACAGTACACGTGATCAGACTAATATTAAAGCTTTCCTCCAATTTCAGGAAATGTGATGATTATCCCTTGATTTTTAAAGAAAGCGGATATATAATTATGTAATCCTGTAATCCTGTAATTACAAGTTAGAATTGATTTCTGAGGGTATATCGAGTGATTGATAATCGCCCATACACATTTAATATATCTCTGCCAAGTGGGATTCCAAACCGCTTTGAACTATACGTTTTCAGATCCCTCAAATCTATGAATGGGCAGTATTTAGATCAAGCAGCTTACGATGCTAGGTTAGCAAAGGAAGATACTTTGCTCTATGAAGTTTATGAATTGAGTCGCCCTGAAGTTGCAGGAGAATTGATTCATGGAATTTCTATTGTTCATCCAGGATTAGTGGGGAATGAGTATTTTATGACAAAAGGCCATTTTCATACTGTATTGGATACCGCAGAAATATATTATGTCCTGCAAGGAAACGGGAAAATGGTTCTTGAAACATTGGATGGTGATTGGGCTGTTGAAGATCTTACACCCGGGAAAATTCTATACGTTCCTCCGAAATGGGCACACAGATCGGTTAATACGAGCCTTGAGCAAGATCTGATCACCTTTTTTGCTTATCCTGGTAATGCTGGACATGATTATGGGACGATTGAATCACAAGGATACCGAAAATTGATACTCCACGAAAATGGTAAACCCATTATTGTTGATAACCCACGTTGGCAGAAGCCAGCTCGGAGGAATCATTAGTCTGTGAATTCTTTAGAAAAATGCCATGTTTTGGTTACGGCCACATCTTTTGGAAAGGATGATCCATCCCTTCGCACAAGGTTAGAGGCAAGTGTTGGTAAAGTGACATATAGTCTGTTTGGCCGTCCTTGTTCTTCTGAAGAACTCCGATTACTGGTCCATGATGTTGATGGAATTATTGCTGGCTTAGACCAAATTGATCGTCCTGTAATCGAAAAAGCACCAAAATTAAAAGTGATTGCACGGTATGGTGTTGGTTATGATCGAGTGGATCTGGCTTGTGCGAGAGAGAAAGGCATTACAGTGTCTTTTACTCCAGGTGCCAATGCGATCTCAGTTGCTGAACTGACAATTGGGTTGATGTTGTGTCTGGCACGCGACATTCCATCAGCTTCAGAAGCGACAAAAGCCGGTGGTTGGCCCAGATTATCTGGCATTTCTTTAGCGGGTAAAAAAGTTGGCATTCTTGGTTTGGGCGCAATAGGGAAAGCCGTAGTAAAGCGATTGATCGGTTTTGAATGTCAGATACTGGTCTACGATATTTATATTGATAATAAGTTTGTTCAGAATAACAACATCATAGTTGTCTCTATTGATTCAATGCTGCCCGAAGTGGATTTTTTAAGTTTACACCTACCCGTTATTGAAGATACAAAGTGTTTGGTCAATTCCTCATTTCTGGCGAGAATGAAACCAGGCAGTTATTTGATCAATACAGCCCGTGGCGAACTTGTGGATGAAACAGCATTAACTAAAGCGCTTCGCTCTGGGCACCTAAGGGGGGCAGGGTTAGATGCTTTTTATCCAGAACCTCCCAGTCCAGCCAACCCATTGTTAACGATGAAGAATGTTATTGCAACTCCTCACGCAGGAGCACATTCAGATTCAGCTACAAAAGCAATGGGCGAAATGGCTTTGGAAGATTGCTTAGCTGTACTAGCAGGTGGCAAGCCATCCCATCCAGTTATTTAAATTGAAAGGATATGAATGGATAAACTTCACATCTTAGAGCGTGTAAAGAAAATTGGGTTGCTAGCTGTGATAAGAGGGCCATCAGTGGAATTGACCTTTAGGATGGTTGATGCATTAGTCGCTGGGGGTATTGTAGGTATAGAAATCACATATTCGACTCCAAACGCCCCGTGGGTGGTAAGCGAACTTAATAAAAAATATGGCGATGAGATTTTATTGGGTATGGGCACATTGACTGATGTTCACCAGCCAGAAGAAGCAAAAGCTGCAGGGGCATGCTTTCTTGTCAGCCCCATATGCCAGTCAGAATTAATAATAGCAATGGTCAGCTCAGGGTTATTGGTAATGGCCGGAGCTCTTACTCCGACAGAAGTGTATCAGGCATATATACTTGGTGCCGATATTGTTAAAGTTTTCCCTGGTTCATTGGTCGGTCCTTCATACTTAAAAGCTCTAAAGGGACCATTTCCGAACATTGCTACTATGCCAACTGGAGGAGTTAACAAGGATAACATCAGAGATTGGTTTGGTGCTGGAGCTATTGCTGTTGGAGCAGGAAGTGAATTATGCCCCCCCAATTTAGCCAAGGCAGGTAAGTTTTCGGAAATCACAGAAATTGCCAGAAAATTCCTTTCTGCTGTTGATGCTGCTCGGAGTAACTAATAAATGGAACTAGGAGTAAGCAATATGGAGCACGCAGTTATTATCAGAAAAGTTCCAACATTCTACTTTATTGGTGTTACTACTACCAAATCTTCGATCATGAAGGTGTTTCCATTATGGGTTAAAGAGCTTGGTCGGCCTGAAGTTGTTATTGAAGGAGTGGACCTGCTCATTCACGATACACCAGAAAATTATCGAAAAGCGGTAGAGCAAATCAAGTTTGATAATAATTCCCTTGGCGCTCTCGTAACCACACATAAGATAGACCTTCTGAATGCTACTAAAGACCTATTTGAATATCTAGACCCATACGCAACGCTATGTAATGAGATATCTTGCATTTCTAAATCTGATGGACGTCTGGAAGGCCATGCCAAGGACCCGATTACAGTCGGGTGGAGCATGGATGACCTAATCGGGGTAGAATATTTTAAAAAGACCGGGGGTGAAATATTGTGCTTTGGAGCTGGTGGTTCAGGAGTAGCCACCGCAATACATCTAATCAACAAGAAAAATCCTGGTGATCGTCCCAATAAGTACATTGTTGTAAATAGATCCCCCGGTCGTCTGGTGGAAATGGAAAAATTGGTGAAAAGTTTAAATTCCAGTATACATTTTAAATTTATTTGTAATACTGATCCTGTGAAAAACGATGAATTGATGGCAGGTATAGCCCCTGGCAGCCTTGTTATTAATGCCACCGGAATGGGTAAAGATGTTCCAGGATCACCAATAACCGACAATGGTAAATTCCCCGAAAAGGGTATTGCCTGGGATTTTAACTATCGGGGTGAATTAGATTTCATGCACCAAGCTTTAAGACAACAACAGGATACGGAATTAATTGTGGAGGACGGCTGGTTGTATTTCATCCATGGTTGGACGCAAGTAATTGCTCAAGTATTTCACCTAACACTCTTTAACGAAAGAATTAATCAGCTTGCTAATGTTGCTGAATTTGTGCGTCCTCGGAAGGAACCAGGCTTGCGAAGATAGAATAGGAATTGGGATATGGTTTTAGCATCAGATAAAAATCAAACTGTTGAGATAGAACTGCATCCAGACGATATAGTTGATCTTGGTAGTGCTGTGCCTTACTATTTACAACTTTCTCAGCACATAGAGAAAAAGATCAAAGCGGGTGAATGGAAACCTGGCTGGAAAATTCCAGGCGAGCTAACATTGTGTGACCATTTTAAAATTAGCCGAACAGTGGTTAGGCAGGCTTTAGATACTCTTTCGAGTGCAGGTTTTGTTGTCAAGTATAGAGGTAAAGGAAGCTTTATCACCCAACCGAAAATAGCTAGGGAACTTATGCAATCACTATCAGGTTCCTATGATGATGCAGTAGCGCATGGTCAAAAGGTAAGCACTCGAGTTTTAGAACTCACTAAAGTAAAAGCGAATGAAGAAATCTCACAAGCACTTCAAATTCCAATCGGAGAACCTGTTATCAAGCTTCACCGTCTTCGCTTTCTTGATGGGGAAGCAGTTATGGTTGTTATCAGCTATATCCCTAAAAAGATATGCCCTTCTTTATTAACGGAAAATTTCATAACTCAATCACTCTATAAATTGTTGCGTGAGAAATATGGACTAATCATCACAGAAGGTATTAGAACCATTGAAAGTGTAAATGCTTCTCATCCATTAGCAGAATTATTGGGAGTGGCTACTGGAGCTGCCTTGAGCAAGATAACATCTGTAGGATATTTATCTTCCGGAGTTCCATTAGAATATTTTATTGCCTGGCATCGAGGTGATCGTAGTCGCTTCCAGGTACGATTGGTTGCAGATAGTGACAGGTTAAAGAGATGAATGCTCCTAAGAATACTGCGATAATCACCGGAGCATCTGGTGGAATTGGGAGCGCAATTGCGCATCGGTTTGCCCACGAAGGCTACAACATTGCGTGTGTGGATTCACCAGAGAGCAACTATCCCCGGCTGCTTTGTGAAATCGAAGAGGTTGGCAGTCAATGCATTTTTATAGGCACAGATGTGACTTCCCACATCGACGTAATCAGCATGGTTGACCGCGCCGTCGAGGCTTTTGGATCTATTGATGTCCTGGTCAACTCTGCAGGAATTGGGATTCGCAGTCCGTTCCTCGAGATCACCGAGGAGATGTGGGACAAGACCATTGCTGTGAATTTGAAAGGAACGTTTCTCTGCATGCAGAACGTGGCAGCGTGGATGGTTCGCACGAAAACGGCGGGGTCGATCGTCAACATATCGTCTATCTGTGGATTTGTTGCGGATCGGTTTAGTCGGCACGCTCATTATGAAGCATCAAAAGGTGGAGTGAATCTGCTTACCAAGGCTGCCGCACTGGAGCTGGCTGAGTACGGAATTCGGGTGAATGCGGTCGCGCCAGGAAGAATTGATACCCCGTTGTTAAACCATGATCCGGAACATGTGAACCGGGTAAACGCATTTATTCCGCTCGGTCACTACGGAAAGCCCGAAGACGTAGCTGCATCAGTCTATTTCCTGGCTTCCAAGGAGGCGAAGTACATTACCGGCGCAGTACTGTACGTAGACGGAGGATGGACAATACACTGATCGGACCTACAGCTCTAACGGTCTGCTTTTTTCTCAATTGAAGTGGGATCTACATAGATCTAAAGAAAGGAAAGGAGGAAGAATATCTGGATGAGGTGATATATCGAAAGAATGTGAGGCACTCGAAGGTTGATTTTTTAATCAAACCTCTGCGTAAGTGAGTTGAATTGCTCAGAGATCATAGAAGATCAAATAAGGAGAATTTGAATGAAGAAGAACATTTTAATCATGGTGGTTGTGTTACTGGTTGCCTTGGTACCCCTTGCGGGATGCTCCGCGCCAGCTGTTCAGCAAACCAATGAGGCTCCGCAAAGCACTGAGGCCCCTAAACAGGGAGTTGTTGAAATGCCAGCTGTTGAAATTGGGTATGTTCAGATGAATCTGACGGCAGCCTACTATCTGGAAATGCAGAAGGGGTTCGATGAGGCAGAACGTAGACTTCCAGTAAAGCTAGACGTTCTGGATTCTCAAGGGAGTGTCGACAAGCAGATACAACACATCGAGAATCTCATCGAGCGTGGAGTTGACGTCATTTGTCTGGACCCGGCTGATGCGGTAGCGCTTGAGCCGGTGGTTAAAAAGGCCGTGGCTGCCGGGATCATTGTTCACGGAGCACACAACATAATTGAGGGAGCGCCTACGGCCGTCACATTTAGTGAGTACAACACAGGTCAGACGCTGGGAAACTATGCAGTTGAACTTTTAACGGGTCGGTATGGTAAACCTCAAGGCCAGGTTGCCCTTATCCTTGGTTCTGTGGGGAACTGGGTGAATACGCAGCGAGAGACGGGCTTCAAGGACGCGCTGTCACCGTACCCCGATATTAAGATCGTTGCCGAGGAGTTCTCAAATTGGGATCCTGTCCAGGGTGTGACAATCATGGAGAATTACCTGACCACCTATCCGGACTTAGACCTTGTTTATGGAGTGAGTGACGGTTTTATGCCGTCAGCTGCTGACGCGGTAACCGAAGCAGGGCGTGAAGACCAAATTTTTGTACTTTCGGTAGATGGACTCCCTGCAGCACTAGACCAGATCCAAGATGGCGTTGGGATTGACGGAACGGTAGTTAATGCTGCAATCGCGGACGGCTTTTATCAGATCTATTGGGCGTATCTCGCAGGTATTGGTATAAAGCTGCCCCACCAAATCGAGGTGCACTCACCATTTGTAAATAATGAGAACGTGGCGGCAGCAAAGGCCATGCTTGATGCCATGGCTGCAAACCCGAAAACGTACCCGTTTGAGCTTTCGCAGACGGACTATATGAGGGCGATGAACCCGTAGCCATTAGCATGTGCCTTGCTAAGGGAGGGAAGGCTTGCCGCCTTCTCTCCCCCTCAGCGAGAAACTAGGATCGAGATGCTACTTGATTATGACGTGCTGAAAGTATGCGCTGTTTCCAAGACCTTCCCCGGAGTGAAGGCACTGGATCGTGTCGACTTCACATTGCATAGGGGTGAGATTCATGCAGTGGTCGGCCAGAATGGCGCCGGGAAATCCACCTTGATGAAGATCCTGGCAGGCAACTACCGATGCGATTCAGGTGAAATCTATATCAACGGAAAGATCTGTGATATTGCAAACCCCGGGGTGGCGGCCGAACTGGGGGTTGCGCTCGTTCATCAGGAGTTAAGCCTAGCACAATTCCGTACGGTTGCTGAAAACATCTTCCTTGGGCGTGAGCCAGTGAACCGCTTCGGTATGGTGGACCGCGATCGAATGAACCGCAATGCATTAGAGCTTATTGACCGGTTGGAAGAAGCAAATATCTTCCCGAATAACCACATCGAAGATCTTTCCATTGCGGAGCAACAGATCGTGGAGATTGTAAAAGCGCTCTCTCTGGAACCGTCGATCTTAATTCTCGATGAACCAACATCAGCGCTCACGCTCAAGGAAACGGAACGCCTCTTCACAATCCTTCGTGCACTGCGCGATACAGGCCTCGGCGTGGTCTTCATCACGCACCGACTGAAGGAGATCTTTCAGCTTTGTGATCGCATTACCGTGATGCGAGACGGAAAAGTTGTGGAGACGCTTACTCTCAATGAAACCGACGAGCATACAGTCGTAAATCTTATGACTGGTCAGAATCTGGATAGCTATTTCGTCCATGATCAGGGAACAGTCGAACCGACTGATGTGATATTGGCCGTGGCAGGTTTGACTCTGCCGGGCAAACTCAATGACGTGAGTTTTCAGCTCCGTAGAGGCGAAATCCTAGGAATAACTGGCTTGCTCGGGTCTGGTCATGACCTAATTCCCAGATGTATCTTTGGAATCGAGTCCGTCAAGCCAAAGGTCCGTTGCCTTGGACGAGATATCCGTATACGATCCTCGCGAGATGCATTGCGTGCGGGCCTTGGTCTTGTCACTGAGAATCGTAAAGATGAGGGTCTCTTCCTAAAGATGACCGTCCTCAAGAATATGACCTTGCTTGTGCTTCATCGGGTCTCCAGGACGTTGGTGCGTTGGATCCGGAGAAAGAAGGAAGCGGACCTCGCGACGGAATACATCGATCTGCTCAACATCGCCACTCCGTCAGCTAACGCCCCAGTGCTGAATCTTTCAGGGGGCAACCAGCAGAAGGTAATCATCGCTCGCTGGCTTATGAAGGATCCCGAAATATTCATGTTTATTGAACCCACACGCGGTATTGATGTAGGTGCGAAATCAGAGATCTATCACTATCTTCACAAAATCGCGCGAACGTCGGGCAAAGGTATCATCGTGTCGTCCACAGAGCTGCAGGAAGTTCTTGGGATTTCGGACCGAATCCTCACAGTATACAATGGACACATTGTGGACGACATACCACGAAGCGCTGCAACTGAAGAACTCGTGCTTACTCGTATCAATGGTAGATGAAGACAATGCAGAGTCATACTATACATAAACTTCCGCGTTTAAATAGTTTATCCCAGCGACGACTCTCCAAACTTGTACTGCCTTCGGTAATTGTTGTCCTGCTAGGGATTATTGCGCTGACCACACCCCGTTTCTTCTCCCAGGATAATTTCATCGGTCTTGCGCGCCAGCTCCCCATATTGGGGCTTCTGGCAATTGGCATTACACCTATCACCATTGCGAAGGGTTATGATTTGTCTATAGGATCGGTTGCCGCATTAAGCATCATGACCACAGGGTACATCATCATCGTGACCGATAGTCTGCCATTAGCCCTGCTCACGGGGGTGTTGACTGGTGCGCTCGTCGGAGCATTCAACGCAGTACTCATTGAGGGCATTGGTCTCAACGCGGTCATTGTAACGTTGGCAACTCTCACTGCTGTCCGCGGTCTTGATATCCTACTCGTACAACAGAACTACTACACTTTTACAGAAAAAATCCGTCACCTTGGGTTGCTGTGGGTAGGCAAGGGATTGGTAATTGGGATCCCTGTTTCACTGATCATCTTCACAGCTATAGCCCTGCTTTTATCGCTCGTACTAGGGAGAACTATCTTTGGCAGAAAGACGTACGCGATAGGAAACAACGAGAAGGCCGCCAACATCCTTGGTATCAACACGCGCTGGCACAAGGGACTGCTCTATGTGCTTTCCGGTGCCATCGCTGGACTAGCCGGTATCATCGCGCTCGGCCGAATTGGAGTTGTTACATCGGCCGTCGCAGAGGGCTGGGAGTTTCAAGCACTGACAGCCGTCATCATAGGGGGGACCAGTCTCACTGGCGGAATCGGTTCTATCAAGTCAACCGTCACAGGCGTATTCATTATTGCAGCCATTGGCAACCTCATGACGCTGAATCAGGTCTCCGGCTACTACCAGGCAGCGCTCACAGGGTTCGTAATCATTATTGCAGTGTTGATCGACAAGTATCTAAGCAAGAGAATACAGGATTGAGTATGAGGTGTTGTTGATGAGCGCTATTTCCGCCGCCAAGACGAAGGGAGCAGTACATGCCATCCTTTCGTTTGCCATAGAAAACCTTCAGGCGTTGGGCATTGTGGGCATGATCATCGTTTTTGCGGCGATCGAGCCCCATTTCCTGACGTTCTCTAACGCGATGACCATTACCCAACAGATAGGGATTCTGGCAATCGTAGCTATTGGTGAATCTCTGGTCATCTTCACTGGCAACATCGATCTTTCCGTTGGGTCTATAGTTGGGCTGACCGCCCTTGTACTCGCGCTCGTGATGGCTGCAACCGGTAGTGTGCTATTGGGCGTTACAGCCGCCCTGTGTACGGGCATTGTTGTGGGGATCTTTAACGGGGTGTTAGTAGCGCGACTGGGTCTTGATTCAATCATCGTCACTATCGCCGCTCTCACGTGGGGCCGTGGGCTTGTGCAGGCGGTAACACGGGGCCAACCGATTCGCGTGGAAAACGCGTTCTTCACCTACCTCGTCGATGGGAAGATTCTTGGTTTAGCTTTTCCATTCTTTCTGATAGTGATATTCTATCTTGCCTTCTATTTCTTTCTCCACCGTACAAAGACCGGATACCACATTTTTGCTCTTGGTTGCAACGAGCAGGTGGTGATCAATTCAGGTATCAATTCCGGAAATCTGAAGATTGCTGTCTTGGGAATCTCAGGATTGTTGGCGGCAGTGGGCGGGATCATAGCCATAGGACGAACCGCTTCCGCCCTGGCCATCACCGGTCAGGGATTGGAACTCGACGTCATCATGGCGGTGATTATCGGTGGAAATCGGCTGGCAGGTGGCAAGGGAAGCGTCGGTAAAGTCTTGCTCGGGGTGCTGTTCGTGGGGTTATTGAGTAACGGATTAAGCATTATGGCTGTTCCGGGCACGGTCGTGCAAATGTTCAAGGGTCTATTCATCATTCTCGCTGTGCTCAGTGACCGTTTAGCCCACGGAAGGGAATCATAATGATGCATAACGAACGGAGAGTGGGCGCTAAAAACACCCAAGACAGAAAAGAAATACTTCTGAAATACCGATCTCTTTGATCCACAGGTGAAAGACGAAAGGCACTTTGTAATAAGGTTGCTCTAATCTTGGAAACGAAAGTTATACCCGAAAATCGAGTGTATATGTGATCCTCAGGAATTCAAATTTCGTTTTTCAATCTCTTGGCGATGGTCATCAAACGCTATCGTAGCCGGTCTGTGGGCACTGCGGGAAACTTCGTCAGGATTGTTCACACTGTTCATGTACCCATGGCGACTCGGGTGGTGAACAGTTGAGATTAATCAGAAATTGTGTGGAGTAACCACATTGTTCATCGAATTATCTTACCCAGTTGGCCCCGGCATTACTGTGATGGAATCAGCGTTGATGCTTCCTAAAGTGAAAGCGCGCTCCAGGATGAGTAAAGGGCAGTACAGCAATACTAGTTACGTTGAGATGTTTGCCCACACCAGTACACATATAGATGCACCTTGGCATTTCAACGACAGTGGATGGCAGATTATGGATTTTGATATCGGGGATTTTGTGTTCTCAAAAGTCCTCCTTATTCATGTTCCTGCAGAAGCCTGGGAGCCTATCCCTTTTGAAGCCTTCAAATCCTACGAAACCCATTTGAATAATTCTGATGCTCTACTCATTCGGAGCGGATTTGCCAAATATCGTGAATCAGATCCCGAACGGTATGTAGAAGCAACCCCGGGTCTATCGGTAGAAGCTGCTCAATATCTTTCGGGTTTCCCCGGCTTGCGTTGCATTGGTGTTGACTTTATCTCAATTGAAAATGTAAAGAAGGGAAGAGAAATCGGTTTTCTGGTACATCACGCGCTATTGGATAGGGATGAGCCGATCATTTTACTGGAAGATGTGGACCTTTCTGCGGTTGCTAGCAAGGACATTGTCCGCCTATACCTCTTCCCCATGCGTATGATAGGATTAGAGGCCTCGCCTGTCACAGCTGTGGCAGAGGTTTGAGTGAACAGGAAAGGAGAATAAAAAACATGGAAAACCTGAGACATTCTCCGGAAGTGAAGGCATTCGCTGGTATGTTTCACTACGGGGTTCTGGGTGTAGCAAAAACCGAAGAGGATGTGCGTGCAGGAGTAAAGAAAGTCCTCGAGAGCGGCTATACGCTCACTGCGGTTGATGTTGAGCTCATCTATGCCCCACTCGCTATCGAACTACTCGATGGGCGAATGACAGTTCACTCGCCGGTAAGCTACCCATTAGGCAATATGACTCTGAAGAAAAAGCTGCGGGACCTCGAAAAGATGATAGAAGTTGGGGTCAGGGACAGTGCCTATTGCCTGAACTACCGATATATCCTCGACCATCGTTTCGATCTGGTTGCTAATGAAGTTCAGGCTGCTGTTGAATTGAATCAGGATATTATCGAGATCGAATTCAATATTCAGGCAACCCTCCTCAATGACAACGAAATCATCGGAGCGTGTCAGGCAATTTTGGAGGGCGGTGGCGGGACTGTCAAGCTCAATACAGGTTACGGATGGGGCACCAGCCCGGAGGAAGTGGCTCTGGTACGTCGGGTATTCGATCACAAACTGGATATCCACCCGTCCGGTAACATCAGAACGCTGGCGCAGGTTGATGAATTACTGAAATATGATGTGAAGATCATTCATAGCATGGCAGTCTTTGAAATCACCGACGAGTACATTTCTCGCCTGGCGAAGAAAGGGAGATAGGCCAATGTCCGCTACTTGGGAACATATCGCAAATCTGATTGACTATACCGATCTTCGGGTGGATACACAGGAACGCGACTTGCGTTTGCTGTGTCTGGAAGCGGAAAAATTCGGAATTCCAACCATCGTCGTGAACCCGGTAAACGTATCTCTGGCAGCATCCCTCGCAAAGATGTCGAATGTCAAAGTAGCTGCGGCAGTATCTTATCCGGTCGGTGCATATTGGCCAGAAGCGAAAGCAATGGAAATAGCAGATGCCGTTGAAGACGGCGCAGACGAGATTTACATGGTGATGTCGATGGGGATGTTCCTCGATGGACGTGTTGCAGAACAGACGATCCCGGAGATGGCTGCGCTGGTCAAAGAGGCGCAGGGACGCCCGACTAAGCTTATCACCGAGGTTAGCGTGCTGACCGTTGAACAGAAACGAATGGTATGCAAGCTGGCCGTGGATGCGGGAATTGATTACCTGGTGACCTCTACTGATTTTCCGCAGAGCAATTTGCCCCCTGTCACTCTAAATGATATCAACGTGTTGGTGGAAACCGCTGGAGATTCCATAGGGATCATATTTAAGGGAGATTTTGATAACATAGAGCAGGTAGATGAGCTGCTACAAGCTGGAGTATCTCGTTTTTGCACGTCATCTGTTCGCAAGTTAATGAGATTTCCAGTGTAGCTCTACCCTAAACAGAGGAGCAAATAGTGAACGAACTGATCCTGACCTATGATATTGGCACTTCAGGGGCTAAAGCAGTTCTCTTTAAACTAGATGCCTCAATCGTTGGAAGCGTCTATAAGCAGTATCAAACTTACTATCCCAGACCCGGTTGGGTGGAGCAAGCGCCAGAAGAGTGGTGGGGAGCTGTCGTCGAATCGACCCATGAACTAGTGGAGCATACAGCCATTGACCCCCATGCAATCGCTGGTATTTCTTTCAGCGGTCAGATGATGGGGCAGGTACCGGTAAGTGAAGATGGGAAGCTACTCCTTGAGCATGTACCAATCTGGGCTGACGGCCGTGCCGTCGAACAGGCCGAACAGGTTCTTAACGAACTTGGCGGCTATGAAGAGTTCTACAAAATCACGCTTCAGGGCCACAACCCTCAGTTGTATTCCATTTTCCGAGTGATGTGGTTTCGTGAGCACATGCCTGAGGTCTTCAACAAGACCCATAATTTCCTGCACTCCAAAGAGTTCATCGCTAACCGTTTGACCGGATGCTTTGCGACGGACTATACTGATCAGGCGCTCGGCTGCACGCTCGATGTAACCAAACGCACCTGGTCAGAGGTCATGTTCAAAGCCGCTAGGCTGTCGCAGAAACTCTTCCCGGAACTGATGGAATCCATTGACTTGATGGGCCATGTTACGAAGGAAGCGGCGAAAACTTTGAATCTGGTCGAGGGCATTCCCGTTATGGTTGGCTCTGGAGACGCCCCGTGTGCCGCAGCCGGCGCCGGTGCACTTTTGCCTGGCGATGCTTACTGGTACCTCGGATCTGGCTCATGGGGCGGAACCATTGACACCAAACCTGTCGGAGACTTCAACACAATGATGACTGTGAGTCCCCATCTAGTGCCGGGTCTGTACCACTCCCAATATGTGAGTTATACCGGTGGAAACGCTCAGCAGTGGGCTATCGAAACATTGTTTGGTGGGATACCGGACGAGGTTGATGCCTACAAGTTGGCAAGCGATCTGGCGCAGGCGATTCCACTGGCCGAGAACACGGTGCTTTTCCTGCCCTATTTACGCGCGGGCGGCGCTCCATACAATAACATAAATGCACGGGGCGTTTTTACCGGCATCGGTCTATATCACAAGCGCGAACATCTCTTCAGATCGGTACTCGAAGGCGTTGCGATGAACATCAAGATACTGCTGGATCGATTCGAGAAGGTCCGGGGCCAGGACCTGCCGGAGCTGAGTGTCATCGGTGGTGGCTCCCGGAATCCGTATTGGATGAAACTCATAGCAGATATCTCAGGTCGTCGCATCACCACCATTAATTTGAAGCAAGAAGCGAACTGTTTTGCAGCTGCTCAATGCGCTGGTGTGGGTGTGGGTGTATATAAGGATTTCAACGAAGTAAGGTCTTTATTCAAACAAGAACAACAATTTCTCCCTGATCAAAAGACAAAAGAGTTTTATGAGAAGAAATATATAGCATTCTTAACGGCATATCAGGGGGTATTATCAACTTATGATATGTTAGCTGAATTAGAGAACTTCTAAAAGAAATAGAAATACTAATGTTTCCCGAGGGTCTGCTTATTTTGCTAAGCTACGTATTCCGGTGAAATCGTCCACTGAATCCGGTCATGGCGTCCAGTGGTGGAGGGAAGCAACGCTGGTAAGGGAATTATAAATCATGTGGACGACATGGGGATGGGGGAACGCACCTTTCGTTGAGAATCACCGGTCAAATTGAGTCGATAAGCATTATGAACGACGCGGTCAAGGATGGCATCTGCGTGGGTGAGATCGGGAAAGCGAGAAAACCAATCACCCACTGGGACTTGAGAAGCAACCAGAGTGGAGACGTGGCCAAAGCGGTCGTCGAGGATCTCGAGCAGGTCGCGTGTTTCAGAAGCGGAGATTGGATCGCGCATCCAGTCATCAAGGATAAGCAGATCGATTTTGGCCAGGCTGGCGAGCAGAGTGGGGAAAGAGCCCTCCAGACGAGACTGGGCGAGTTGGAAGAAGAGGCGGGAAGTGCGGAAGTAGCGCACGGAATGATTGGTGCGGCAGGCAGACAACCCCAGCACACAACTTAGGAACGATTTTCCGGACCCGGTTGGACCGAGCACCAAGGTGTTGAGATGTTGGTCGATCCAGTTGCCTTGAGCCAGTTCAAGGACAAAGCGGCGCTCCAGGCCACGGGATGCAGACAGTTCCAAGTCTTCCAGGGTAGCGGACTGGGGAAAGGCAGCCGTTTTGATGAGTCTCTGGATACGTCGGTCATGGCGGCGAGTGACTTCCATGTCCACCAAGAGTGCCAGGCGTTCTTCGAAGGAGAGTTCTGTGTATTTGGGGTTGTTGAGTTGTTCCTGCAGGCCATCGTGAAAAGCGGGCAGACGGAGCTGGACGAGTTTGTCGAGCAGGGGTTGAGTAAGCATAAGGTCCTCACTGGTAGTATGAGTTGCCACGGATGTTCTCGCGGGTGGGAAGCGCTGGGTTTTCGGATGGGGAAACAGGGGGCAGGAGTTCTAGGAGCCTGCTGAAAAAGTGGATACTTCTCGACCCTCCTCAGGAAAGCAAAATGGGGTAAAACTGAGGCAATATATCAACCCAGGAGCCTAGCATGCTTGGAAAACGCAAACTACAGCAAAGCTATTTTGATGCGATTGGACTACCGCATCGTGTGTCACCGGATTCGTTCTATGGGCGCATGGGCAGCCTGACGGGCAAACTTTTGCGGGATGACGATCTGAAAGAGATGTACTCTGCAGACAGCGGACGCCCCAGTTTGCCTCCGTCCGTGATGGCAGGAGCTTTGATGCTCCAATTCTATGATGACGTATCGGATGGGGAAGCAGTCGAGCGGATCCTTTTCGACCTGCGCTGGAAAGTTGCGTTGAACCTGCCGCTGGACTACGCCGGCTTCGACGCATCCAGCTTGAGCGTATTTCGGGCACGGCTGGAAAAGTACCAGCAAGAGTGCTACGCCTTTGATCGGTTGCTGGCCGTGGCCCGTGAAGAAGGTTTTTTGGCAGACAAAGTAACCTTGTTGAGCGATACCACCCATGCAAAAGGGGCCAGGGCCACTCAAGATACGTATACCTTGTTACGCAAGGGCATCCGCAAACTTCTCAAAGCTATGGGCTATCACCTGCCTGGTAAGCGTCAGGGCTGTTCGGCGGAGATCGAGAAATTATTGGCGGCTTACGTAGACCAGGATCGCAGAGCCGAAATCGACTGGAGTGATCCGGCCAGGCGCAGCGCACAACTCAATACCCTGGTGACGGATAGCGAAGCCGTCCTGGAATTAGCGATAGAGCAGATCGACGACCCTGAAATTTGCAGTCTGGGTTGGATGATCAGCAAGATCCTGGGCGATGATATTGAGCAAACTGCGGCAGGCAGCAACAAAATTAGAAAAGGAGTTGCTCCTGACCGCTTCATCAGCCTGGTTGATCCCGAGATGCGGCATGGACGCAAAAGTGCTTCCAAAAAGTTTGACGGGTTCAAGGTTTCCACCAGCATGGATCAAGCCAGCGAGCTCGTTCTGGACATTGAAGACATGGCTGCACCCCTGGGCGATGGCCAGGACCTCCTACCCGCAATTGAGCGGGTGGAAGAACATGTCGGTGTGACCGTTGAACGAGCCATTGTCGATGGTGCTTATGGCTCCGGCAAGAACCGGGCCGCCTGCGCAGAACGCCCGGACTGCCCGATTGACTTGCTTTCCCCCATGCGCCGTCCCACCGACCCCGGAGTAGACAAATCTGCCTTCAGTATTGATGACCAGGCAAAAACCGCAACCTGCCCTAAAGGCTAAACCGTCCACGCCAGCAGCATCCAGACTGACTCGCACGGGCGCACCGCCTTCACCTTTGTTTTTGAACGCACGATTTGCGGGACCTGTCCCTGGTTCACTCGCTGCGTTCGCAGCTAAACAACCGGACGCACTGTGACCACTTCATTCTACGAAGCTTACCTGCGAGCNGCACGTCAACGCCAACAAACTGACGAATTCAAACAACTCTATCGTCTGCGGCCGCGCATCGAAGGAAAACAGGCCGAACTAGTTTCTCATGGCTTGCACAGGACACGCTATCTCGGAAAACCCAAACGCCGCTTGCAACGGCTCTGGTTGGCTGCCGCAGTTAACCTGCAACGCATGTTCAAGCTGACTGAAATCCGTGCCAGTTATCTGACCACCCTCCTGACGCCTGTGTGTGAAGCGAATATGACCGCAGTGATGGTGTACCAACACCCACAATGGGTAAACTACTACCAATTCAACCATGATCTGGTGGTAGTTTGCCTGGCTTTTCGTGCCTTCCGACGCCTTTTTGTCTGTTAGAAAGGTTCAAACCCACCCTAAATGGGGTTCTTCATAGCACTCTTAGGGTTTGTTCCAGCCGAATATACTTTTCTATCAAGGGGATATAAACCGTATGTTTTTCTTTGTGCGGATAGAATGGTTTTCCATTCACAAGGGCAGTTTGCTCAGCATGGGAGGTTAAATCCGTGATCAATCCAGCTGCTTTACCTGCGATCATGGCCGCACCCCATGCGCCAAACTCGTTACCCATTAACCTTTGATATGGGACATCAAGTACGTCAGCCTTGATTTGATTCCAGATTTCACTCCGGGCTCCGCCCCCGACG
>Ga0031656_10000212_pt1 | contig 18045 bp, 18 predicted proteins | sample FrelakmetDIP11DI_FD_55080 | JGI IMG/M metagenome (GOLD analysis project Ga0031656, IMG submission 55080) | Freshwater lake sediment microbial communities from the University of Notre Dame, USA, for methane emissions studies - DIP11 DI | ecosystem: Environmental > Aquatic > Freshwater > Lake >... | reverse complement strand
ATCTCTGCTTCTTTATCTGAAATGCGCTGCGGGTAAAAGATGAGTCTTTCCTGAAGAATGGAGAAGAGGACGAACAATGCTACAATGACTATGAGAAGGCCGGTTATCATTCTTAGTAAAAAGAGTGGTATTCCTCTGAATCTTTCTGCTTGTGTCATTTTTCGATATTGATTAACACTATATAGGAAACAGGAAATGCTGGCAATACCTCAGATTATTTCCCTGAGAAAGGCAAAGGAAAATATGCGTACCCTCTTCGTGTATAATACCAGCGAAAAATGGAAGACAGCATCAAAATAAAAATCCCCGTCTTTGAAGGGCCGTTCGATCTTCTTCTCCATCTTATCAGGGAACACAAGATCGACATTTATGATATTCCTATATCTTTGATTACGAGCCAGTATCTTGAGTATATCGAAATCATGAAGGAACTGAACCTCGAAATAGCCGGTGATTTTCTCGTCATGGCTGCGACGCTGATACAGATTAAATCGCGCATGCTCCTGCCGCCGGATGAAGAGGCGCCTTCGGAGGAACAGGAGGATCCGCGGCGTGACCTTGTCCAGAGGCTCCTTGAATACCAGAGATATAAGGATGCCGCACTCGACTTCAGGACGAAGGAGGATGAATGGCTTAAGGTATTCCACAGGGAACCGTTGTCGGATGAAGAGGAAGGTGAACTGTATCTTTTTGATCTCAGCCTTTTTGATCTTCTTGATGCATTCAGAAAGATCCTCGAAAAGACGCCATCGGAGATTGTATCTATTACAAAAGAGACCCTGACGGTCAAGAACAGGATGTCAATGATCATGGAAATCATTGAAGAACACGAAGCAGTCAGATTTGAAGACCTTTTCAAAGAAGGAATAACGAAGATTCACCTCATCGTAACTTTCCTTGCGCTGCTCGAACTTATCAGGCTTGGTCTGGCGAGGGCTTACCAGGAAAGGGAATTCGGAAACATCTGGGTAATAAACCCGGCAAAACAATCATCAACGCTTACCCATCAATCATAGCCTTTTCTCATAGATTCTGTATTTTTTGTATAACCTCGCCCCTATGAACCCGATGAGCCTCTGAACAGGAAGGTTGTCCTCAAGTATCCAGGAGAATTCAACCCTCTTGTATCCTCCTCGTTTGACCCCTTTGAACGCCTCCCGNAAGAGAAGGGCGTCTATGCCTTTATNCCTGTATTCGTTCTTTATGCCGAGAAGAAGCACACGCAGGTCTTTAATCTTTTTTGNATAGTAGAANGCTTTNAGGATGCTTATTGGATNCATTTTTCCCTTCATGTGTTTCAGGACAACATTAAAGTCAGGCAATATCCCCATAAAGCCGATCGGTTCAGCGTTCTTTTCGGCAATCAGGGTAAGCTCAGGCACAACAACCGGTTTGAGGTTATTACTGAGATAGATAAGTTCCTCATCGGTCAGAGGGATAAATCCCCAGTTCTTCTCCCATGCTGAATTGTATACGTTTTTGAAGATAAACATATCACGATCAAAGTGCTTCTTATTTACCGGTCTCACCGTGACCCCTGTCTTTGCCACAATATCGGCAACCCGGTGAATTTTCTGTGGAAGCTCGTCCGGAATGTCGAAGATATAGGCATAGAGGTCCTTGGCCTTCTGCAAGTGGTATCTTTCCATCAGATCGATATAGTAAGGTGGATTATATGGTGTCATCAGGAGGGGATGGCTGTGAAATCCGTCAATGAGTAAACCGCATTCCTCATTGGTTGAAAAACTCATCGGTCCCCGCATGATGTCCATGCCTTCTCTCTTGAGCACATCGGAAACTCTGTCAAGGAGCGCTGAAGCCGTTTCATAATCATCGGCTGATTCAAAGAAACCGAAGAATCCAGCATTTTCTTTATGAAATTCTATATGTCTCTTGTTGATGAGGGAAACCACTCTTCCCCGAATTTCACCGTTTTTTTTTGCAATGAAGTATCTGACATGAGCGTGATGAAAAAAGGGATTTTTTTGAGAAAAGTGTTTCTGCATTTCTCTTATCAAAGGAGGAACATAGAAAGGGTCCCGCGAGTACAGAGTGAGGGGGAATGTGATAAAGTCATTGAGGTCTTTTCTCGATGTAACCTCAATGACTTCTGTCATGCGATAAGGCCTGTCTTCTTTCCGACCTTCTCAAATGCACGGAGCACAATATCGAGATGCACGTCAGTGTGGGTTGCCATATAACTTGTGCGGATGAGCGCCATGCCCGCGGGAACAGCGGGAGTCACGGCAACATTTGCAAAGACGCCTTCCTCCTGCAGCATCATGGCAATCATGAAAGCCTTTTCATCTTCACCGACAATTACCGGGATGATCGGTGTCTGACTGTGTCCGGTATGGAAACCAAGAGATCTGAAGGCGTTCAGCATCTTAGAGGTATTTTTCCACAACTGTTCTCTTCTTTCCGGTTCGTTCTCTATGATATCAATGGCAGCACTTACCGAAGCAACCGATGCCGGAGGTGGACTTGCGCTGAATATGAGGGGCCGTGCACAATGTTTGATAAAATGGATGACGTCTGCTGTGCCGGAGATAAACCCACCGATCGAGGCGAGTGACTTGCTGTAGGTTCCCATGATGAGATCAACCTCATGTTCAAGGCCGAAATGCTCTGCCGTGCCCCTTCCGGTTTTCCCGAGCACGCCAATGCCGTGTGCATCGTCGACCATCAAGCGTGCCCCGAACTGTTTCGAGAGGCTGACGATCTCGGGCAGCCGTGCGATATCACCCTCCATACTGAAAACACCATCAACAATTACCAGTTTGTCCCGGTCCTCATTTTCCCTGAGGACTCTTTCGAGGTCAGACATATCATTATGCTTATACTTCCGTATCTCTCCGAAGGAGAGCCTGCAGCCGTCGATTATGCTCGCGTGATCCATCTTGTCAATGATCACCAGATCGTCTTTTCCTACAAGGGCTGAAATGACGCCCAGATTTACCTGAAATCCGGTCGAAAAGATAAGGGCNGCATCTTTCNGCATGAACCGTGCAAGNTTTTCCTCAAGCTGTACATGGATATCAAGGGTACCGTTNAGGAAACGGGAGCCGGCACATCCTGTCCCATATTTTCTGATCGCTTCAATTGCAGCCTCTTTTACTTTGGGATGATTGGTAAGGCCGAGATAATTATTCGAACCGACCATGATCATTCTGCGGCCGTTCATGGTAATCTCCGGATCCTGAGCACTTTCGATGGTCCTGAAATACGGATAGAGGCCGCGGGAAATGAGCATCTTTGCTTTATTGAATTTAAGACACTTGCCGAATATGTCTGTTGATTTCTTTACAGCCATCTGTGAATCCTGTACCAATCCGCTGTCCATCGTATCCCTTCCTTCATTCCGACCTTCGGTACAAATCCGATTTCTTCCCGTGCCTTGCCNGCATCACATATCCAGTGCGTATGCCTGAAGTCCTTTATCCGGTCCCTGTTGATGATCCCCTGTTTATTGANCCTTTCGCTTATCGCTGCAAAAAAAGGCATAATGAATTTCGGAACTTTNACAGGCCTCGCTTTCACATGCAACATGGAGGAGATTTCCATGGCTATCTCATCACCTGTATAGATATTTCCATCACAGAGGAAATATGTGTTACCGATTGCTTTGCTGTTCTCCGCAGATAATAGTATACCCTGAACAAGGTCGTCAACATATAACAAAGAATAATAACATTTTCCAAGATCAAAGAAGAAACCTTTTTTAATCATCTGAAACATGACCAGCATGTCTTTATCCCGTGGTCCATAGACGGCAGGAGGTCTCAGAATGGTAACGGGTATGCTATCCCGATATTTCAGGACAGCACTTTCCCCCTCGAGTTTGCTTTTCCCATAATCTGAGACAGGTGAAGGAAGAGCATCTTCACGCAAAGGAGTGCCGTTTTTGCTCGGACCAACTGCGGCGAGACTGCTCACATATATGAATCGTTTCACTGACGGGTTTCTCTCTGCAACCGCCTTCACAAGATTTTCCGTACCACGGGCATTGACAGAGAAAAAATCATGCGTCGAACAGGATTTTGTCAATCCTGCGAGATGAAAGATGTAATCAAAATCATCAGGAATATCAAGGAGAGATTCCCTGACCGTGCAGTCTCCCTTAACGAAGGTGAGATCCAGATTCTCAATCCATGTATTCTTGGAAGTCTTTCGCGACAAACACGCAACGTCATACCCGCGTCTGATGAGCTCCTCACATAAGTGACTTCCTATGAATCCGGTAGCTCCTGTTACAAGAGCCTTCATAAAACTGATTAATGGCTCATTGACTCAAGCCGTGCTATGCGCTCCTCGATTGGGGGGTGGGTACTGAAGAGTTTTAGGATTCCACCACCTGAGAATGGATTGACAATAAACATATGAGACATTGCAGGGTTTGAATTCATGGGTATTTTCTGGGATGCCATATGGAGCTTCCTCAGCGCGCCAGCAAGATATCGCGGGTTGCCCGCAATCTGAGCTCCGCCTGAATCAGCAGCATATTCCCTTGACCGCGAGATGGCCATCTGTATAATCATGGCAGCGATGGGTCCGACGATCATCATCACGAAGGCAGCTATCGGGCTTCTTCCTTCATCATCGTCTCCCCTGTGGCCGCCGAAAATCATCGCCCACTGTGCCATCTGGGCAAGATAACTGATTGCACCTGCGATTGTAGCGGCAATCGTGCTGATGAGAATATCCCTGTTCTTGATGTGGGAAAGTTCGTGGCCGATAACACCCTGAAGCTCCTCACGGGTCAATATGCGCATGATCCCGGTTGTGACGGCAACCGCCGCATGATTTGGATTCCTCCCGGTAGCAAATGCATTCGGCTGCTCCTGATCCATCATATAAACTTTAGGCATCGGCATTCCGGCCTTCTGCACAAGACTTCTGACGATGCTGTACAGATCCGGAGCTTCTGCCTCTGTGACCTGTTTTGCCCTGTATATCCTGAGGACGATCTTGTCACTGAACCAGTAGGAGATGAAATTCATTCCCAATGCAAAGATTAACGCTATTGACATGCCCTGCTTGCCGCCCAATGCACCGCCTGCCCAAACAAGCACAAGGGTTAACGTAACAAGCAAAAAAAGTGTTTTTATATTGTTCATTCTTATTACCTCCTTCAGTTATGCATTACTTTTTATGCTATCTGAAAAAAAAAGATAGATGCAAGTGGCTATCTTGATCCGTACGCATGAAGTCCTGAAAGCAGCAGGTTCACACCGAGATAGGTAAATATTACAGCCATAAAACCCATAACTGCAACGATCGCAACCTTTTTCCCCCTCCAGCCCCGTATCATCCTGCTATGGAGATAGAATGCATAAATAAACCAGGTGATCAATGACCAGGTCTCCTTCGGGTCCCAACTCCAGTAAACACCCCATGCCTGGTCAGCCCAAATAGCACCGAAGATCAGCCCGCCGAGAGTGAAAATGGGGAACCCAACAGCGATACTCTTATAGGTGATCTCATCGAGCATATCGGGAGTGACGTTGAATTTCGTTATCACGGTTCTGAGAACATAACCGTACCTCCAGACAAGTACGAGAGCTNCTATGGCCAGGACATAGCTTATTATGTTTACCGCGGAAGAGGAATGGAGAAATGAGGTTCTNAAGAGATAGCTGTGAATAAATATTTCCGGTCTCACTTTCACTTTAAAGGTGAATAAATCGATACCCATTGAGACCAAAAGGATGGCGAACAGTCCAAAAGTAACTGTCCAGAAGATATATGCTGACTCGCTCCTTTTCTCTGTTGTCGTGATCAGGTACATGAGCCCGGTACTGAAAGACATTGAAAATGCAGCGTAGGCAATAAAACTCATCGTGACATGTGCAAGAAGCCAGTTGCTTTTCAGTGCAGGGACGAGAGGCTGAATCTCTTTGGAGACCCCGCTCAAGTCAATAAAGGCTAATGCTAACCCTGCGATAGGTGTAATAAATGCTCCGAACGAACGGTTCTTGAACTTAAACTCAATAATCAGATAGCCCGCAATCAGACACCATACAAAAAACACGAGCGATTCATAAAGGTTTGTGAGGGGAGCTGAACGCATAAATCCCATGCCGCTTAGATCTGCAAATTCCTTCCATCGCAGGATAATCGCGAAAGTCTGTGAGATAAATCCAAGTATGGTTATTCCTGTGGCTATGACACCGATCTGGGATTTTTTGAATGCCACATAGGTGAAATATACCATCATGGCGGAAATATACGCCATGGTCGATAATCCAAAAAAAAGGGAACTGTCCATCTATTTTCCTCCTTCCTGCTGTTTCCCGAGGATGGAGAGTATTTTGTCTATCCTGCGTTCAAACGCAGCCCTGTTTTTATTTGCGGTTGCCCCGATTATTACCCGTGACGTATTTTTCTCCTCGACTACTTTGATCCACAGCCGCCGGTGGCTCATGAAGAATGCTATGAAAAGGCCTAAACTCATGGAGATGCACCCAAAGTATACAACCCACACGCCAGGATCTTTTCTTACCTGAAGACCGGTGAACTCTACTCCCCAGTAATCAATAAACTCAACCCTGCTCCCTTCAGGAAGTTGCCATGTTTCGGGATGTCTTTTGAGTATCCAGCCGGAGAAAGGATTNTTCCCACCCTCGGAAAATTCAATGAGAACCGCTGGATTACTCATCTGGTTTGCATAGGTNACGGCATGTCCATGCTCATCGATCTTCAGCGCAGGACTGAAGTCAATGACTTTTGCGGTNAGAGCTGTTCCGGATACCGGAAAAGACTCTCCCAGTCTCGGGTTGACTGTTGTGCTCTTTCCGTCCCGCGAGACCGTGTTGAATACAAATATGCCCTGACCGAGACTGTTGGGTACGATGCCATAGCTCGACTGATAAAATGTGATGCCCTCGTAGGTGAGGGGATCATTGACTGCAATCGACTTTCTGAGAATTTCCCTGCCATTTTTGAGAACAGTGAGCCAGCTTCTGTATTCCTTCGGCATGTCTGACCTGCCGTAAAAATCAACGTCGAAATTATCACAGCGTATCTCAAAACCAAAAGGCACTTCCCTGTCGGTGTTCGATAAAGCAACATTTGAAACCGCTCCTTCCGGAAGGTTCAGATATCCCTTGAATCCGAAACGGANTCCGATCATGGCACCGATCAATATGATGAGAATACTGAAATGCGTTATAAATACACCAAGCCTGCTGTATTTGCCTTTNTGGGCATAGAGAAAGAAACCTTTTTCTTCCTGAATCTCACCGGCATGAANCCGTGCCTTCCTGANTGCGGAAGCAACGGTATCCTTTACAGTATCCGGTTTGCCTTTGATCGCAATCTCTCTGCTGATGACAAATTTCCTCAGGTTTTCCTCAGGCAGGGGGCCGATTGGCTCATGGACGAGTTTCCATATCCTTGGCAACCTGTCGAGAGAACAGATGACAAGATTTACGGAAAACAGCACCAGCAATCCTGTGAACCACCACGAATGGTACATATCCATAAAACCGAGTTTTTCAGACACCGTAAAGAGGGCTGGTGCAAGAGACTTGCCGAAAAGCCTGGTCAGGATCTCAAGGTTCCTTTCCGGATCCCCTTTCTGTTCCAGGATGGTTCCAATGATGGAAGTAAGGGAAATCAGAGCAAAAATGACGATAGCAAGCTTGACTGAAGATAAGAAATCCCAGATTTTATCTGNAATTGTATTGGTTTTTTGCTGTTCCAAGCACGGTATCCTTTAAANATANTTATTTTAGAATTATTGAGATAAATAAGACAAGGAGTTTTCACGGACACATTATGATTAATTATAAAAGTGATGCTATAATTTGTTGTATGAAAGTTGTCACCGCCAAAGAAATGAGGGATATCGATGCGANGACCGTTCAGGAATTCGGTATATCAAGTCTCGTGCTCATGGAAAGGGCCGGGCTTGCNGTCTCCCTCAGGATCAAGGAACTGTTTGGACNTAAAAAAATAGTCGTGATATCAGGAAGCGGAAACAATGGTGGTGACGGGCTGGTTACTGCACGACATCTCCATAATGAAGGATGGGATGTGAACGTTTTCCTGACATCAGCCCCCGGGGATTTAAGCAGAGACGCAAAGGTTCAGTATAAAGCGGCAGAAAAGTTCGGCGTATCGATTCAGCCGATTGAAGAGATTTTCGTTCATCATCCGTCGATCTTGAGCAGGCACGCATTAATTATTGATGCGATTTTCGGTACAGGCCTGAGCAAACCTGTCACCGGCACCTTAGCCGATGTTATCANCCTGATCAATAAAACAGGACTTCCTGTTGTTGCTGTTGATATCCCATCAGGGGTTTCATCGGATAATGGACAGGCAATGGGAAATGCTGTTAAGGCCNCCTGTACCGTCACTTTTGGTCTACCGAAAAGAGGGCACCTTTTGTATCCCGGTGCAGCATTATCCGGTAAGCTCTGTGTTGAAGATATCGGATTTCCTCACATGCTGATNACATCAGCAAACATGAATATTGAATATCCCGAAAAAGCATATGTATCAAGCCTGATTCCTGTGAGAGACANGTATTCACACAAAGGCCATTACGGNCATGTACTTATTGTTGCCGGTTCACGGGGAAAGACAGGAGCTGCNCGGATGGCTGCCAAGGCCTGTTTGCGAACCGGTGCCGGATTAGTTACCGTGGGCATTCCGGAGTCTCTTGCCGGGGTGTTCCAGTCATGCTTTACTGAGGAGATGACATTGGTCCTTCCTGATAAGGGAAACGGAATGCTCTCCTCCGGGGCATCTCATGCAATTACCGATTTTATTCATACGACAGCTCATGTATTGGCTATAGGACCGGGGACGGGCGTCAGCAAAGATACAACAAAAATCCTGCAAGATATCATCAGGGAATCTTCATGCCCGATTNTTATCGATGCTGACGGGATNAATTCTCTCAGAGGAAAGAAAAAAATACTCCGGCANNCAAACGTTCCTCTCATTCTTACACCCCATCCGGGCGAGATGGCAAAACTCCTGCATGATTCGGGTATGGAAACTTCTGATATTGAAAAGGACAGGATCAACACCTCGCTCTCCTTCGCGAAAGAGACCAATACCTATCTTGTGCTTAAGGGCGTCCCGACAGTTATTGCCGCGCCTGACGGAAGAGCTTTTATTAATCCAACAGGGAACCCGGGCATGGCTTCTGCCGGTGCAGGTGACGTTCTTACCGGTATGATTTCGGGTTTATTAGGCCAGAACAGGGATCCACTGCATGCTTGTATCCTGGGCGTTTACCTGCACGGCCTTGCAGGGGATATTGCTGCATCGCAGAAAGGGCAGCATTCACTGATAGCAACAGATATCATTGAGAGTATACCGGCTGCTTTCCATTGGCTGAAAGCGCAGGAGTAATGGTAAACGCCATGGATATCCTGATCCGGCCGGATATTTTCGATGGACAGGTTAAAGCCTTTTTTACCGGGAAATCATTAGGAGCAGACCGGGACAAGATCAGCAAGGTCTTTTCTATCGATAAAGATGATATTTATTTGCCTTTACAGAAACATTCAGATATCGTTTGGTTGCTGAATTCAGACCGTACACCGGTGACAGCGGATGCAGTTATCACTCAGGCTAAGGGCATCCTGATTGGCGTCCAGGTTGCTGATTGTGTTCCTGCGCTGCTTCATGACAAAAAAAACTCGGTCGTCGGCGCTGTTCACGCAGGATGGAGGGGGACTTCTCTCCAGATCATGAAGAAGACTATCCTGTTCCTTGTCGAACAGTTTGACTCAGATCCTCACAATATCAACGTGGCTTTCGGGCCAAGCATCAGAGGCAATTGTTATGCAGTCNGCACTGAAGTGAAAGATGCTGTTTTGNAAGCTACCGGACCCGGAGACTATGTAATANCAAGAGACGGCAAGTTTTGCATGGATCTCTCTTCGGCGAACATGCTTCAGGCGCTCTCGGCAGGTATTCCCCTGAAAAACATCTGGAGGTCACACGAATGCACTTTTTGTAATCCCCGAGATTTTCATTCGTACCGGTATCATAAGGATTATGCAGGAAGACAAGGAGGATTTATTGGAATATTTTAAAAATGCCCCTTATTATGAAACAATATAGTACGAAAGGTCCTGATGAAACATTTGAAATCGGGTATCGCTTGGGACAGTGCCTGAAGCCCGGGGATGTTGTCGGACTGTATGGAGAGTTAGGTTCAGGGAAGACAGTCCTGGTAAAAGGCATTGCCCGTGCATTCGGTATCAATGAAAGAGATATTACCAGTGCAAGTTTCACCATTATTACGCAGTATCAGACATCTCCTGCTTTTATTCATATTGATCTTTACAGGATAGAAAAAACTGAAGAATTAACCGAAATCGGCATCTATGAGCAGATTGGCGGTGACAGGATCGCGGTCATTGAGTGGGCTGAAAAGGCTGAAGGATGGTTACCGGAAGACATGATTGCTGTACACGTTCAATACACGGGAAAAAATGACAGAGAAATAACGATAGAGGGTTTAGATGAAAAAAATCGGGATAATATCTAAGACAGGCCAGGCTGAGTCATTAAAAATCTTGAAAGACCTTCTCCCGTGGCTCAGAAAGAAGGGATGTGAAGTCTATGTGGACTATGAGACCGCATCTGAGTTGCATATTGATGGGTATCAGCGTTCTCAGATTCCATCAATAACTGATTTCATAATCGTACTCGGGGGAGACGGCACTATGCTGAGCGTGGCACGGCTTGTTGGAGAAAAAAGCCTTCCGATACTCGGCGTCAATATCGGCGGGCTCGGTTTTCTGACCGCTGTTCAGAAAGAGGAGATTTATGAGGTTCTCGAAAAAGTGATGAACGGACAATGCCCTGTGGAAGAGCGGATGATGCTGACCGCATGCGTCCTCAGACACGGTGAATGCATAGCAGAATACCTGGTTGTCAACGATGTGGTGGTCAATAAAGGAGCTTTAGCACGGATAATCGACCTCGAGACATATATTGATCATAATTACGTTGCAACGTTCAAGGCAGACGGCCTGATTGTCTCAACGCCAACCGGTTCAACGGCCTATGCACTTTCGGCAGGCGGACCGATCGTGTACCCGACGCTGAGCAGTATTGTCCTTGCACCGATATGTCCTCATACACTTACGAACAGACCGATTGTTCTGCCTGACAGCGTACACGTGGACATAGTCCTGAAATCAATGAATGAAGATGTTTTTCTGACCGTAGACGGGCAGGTCGGGTTTTCCCTCCGGCAAAACGATATCGTTCAGGTAAAGAAATCAGAGTTGAAGGCTCAGTTTTTCATTCCGTGCGAAAGGGATTATTTTGAGATCCTGAGGACAAAGTTGAAATGGGGGGAAAGATAAACAGAAGCAATGAAGTGTTTCAAGAGAAGCGTTACTAAGAAGTTTATAAATAAGACTACATTGACTGTCATTCCAGCTTGTCTGGAATCTTTCCGACTTGGTCGGAATTGAGAAGAAAGATGCTGGACAAGCCAGCATGACAGAACAGTTTCAGGAACGTCACGAATGGCAAAAATAGTACAAGAAATTAAAAACGCGTTGGAGTTTTATCAGGCTCTGGGTTATGAACGGATGCCCGTGCGATTGAGAGCCGACGGCAGGAGGCCGGGAATCGGGAACAAGGAATCGGCCATGGTGCTCTTACGTGAGGAGATCGGTGACTGCAGGAAATGCAAGCTTTCACAGAAGAGGACACATATCGTGTTCGGCGAGGGAAACCCCGATGCACGGCTCATGTTTATCGGCGAAGCACCGGGAAGAGAAGAGGATGTGCAGGCGAGACCCTTTGTCGGGGAAGCCGGCATGCTTCTGACACGGCTTATCGAAAAAATGGGATTGAAACGGGAAGAGGTATATATCGCCAATATTGTGAAATGCAGGCCCCCGATGAACCGTGATCCGGAAAAGGATGAGATACAACAATGCAGGGAGTTCCTTGAAAGACAGATCGATATTATCAGGCCGGATATCATCATGTCCCTTGGCCGTATAGCTGCATCGACTCTGATGGGAAATGAAAAGCTGAAAATTACTGCAATACGGGGAAAAATATTTGACTACAGGGGCATCCCTCTGGTACCGACATTTCACCCTGCATATCTCATGAGAAATCCAAAGGATAAATGGCTCACATGGAATGACGCGCAAAAAGTTCTCGAAAGGCTTGAACGGAGCAGACAGGATCAGGGAGGAGTATAGATGAAAGTTCTCTGGGCACCATGGAGAATGGATTACATACTATCGGATAAGGAGCAGAAATGCATCTTCTGTGAACTACCGAAACAGGACAGGGACCGGGAAAATCTCATCTTGTACCGGAGTTCACATAACTTTGTCATGATGAACCGCTATCCTTATAACAACGGTCATATCATGGTTGTGCCGTATCTGCATGTGCCTGCACTCGACCGCCTCGGAGACGAGATACTCCTTGATTTCATGAAAGTAACGAGTCATTCGATAGCATCTATAAGAAAGGCATTCATGCCGGAAGGGTTTAATATTGGAATCAACATCGGCAAGATTGCCGGCGCCGGAATGGAAGATCACATGCACCTCCATATGGTTCCGAGATGGGCTGGAGATACCAGTTTTATGACTGTTTTTGATGAGGTCAGGGTAATTCCGGAACATGTCATGAGCACATATGATAAGCTCTTCGCTGCTTTCCAATCATGATCTTACGACCGTATCCTTTTCGTCATACGCTCACCCTAATGGTCATAGTATTGCTTTCGTTTTTAGGTTTTTCTCAGGGAACAACAGTCGACAGAATTCTTGCGACCATTGACGATCAGGTGATTACCCTTGCGGATTACAAAATATTTATAAAAGGATTATCGGAAAGACAGTCTGACGATAGTATCGATGAGAAATTACTGAGGCANCTTATTGAGGAAAANATTATTGCCCTTGAAGCCAAAAGGAGAGGGCTGGAAGCACGTGATGAGGAAGTCGAAAAGACGATTGAAGAGTTTAAATCTCATAATAGTGTGTCCCGGGATGATTTTGAAACATTGCTGAAAGAAGACGGAATAGATTTCGAAAAGTTCCGCACGATCGTGAAAGAGAGGATACTGATCTCGCAGATTCTCAGCAGCGACGTTGATGGGAAGGTGCTGATTACAGATCAGGAGCTTGAGGATTTTTATCAGAGAAATAAGCNGGAATTTCTCGANAGCGCGGAGCATGTTGAAATCAAAGCTATCTTTCTNCTGCTGCGGGANGGAGCGTCTCTTACAGAAATCACGGATATGAAGAAAAGGGCGCTCAGGATAGTAGCATTATTGCGCGACGGTGATAATTTTGAACGNCTTGTCGATGAATATTCCGATGAGCCCCTGAAGAGTGATCAAGGCTTGTTGGGTAAATTTACCCGGGGTGCATTAATACCTCCTCTCGACCGGAAGGCTTTCTCCATGAAAGCAGGAGAGATAAGCGATCCTGTCTGGGTGGGAGACGGGGTGTTCATTCTGCAGCTCACGAACAGAACTGAGGAAAGCTATAAACCATTGGAGGAAGTAAAAGGGAGAATCCATGACATTCTCTTCAGACAGAAGAGAGAGAAGGTATTCAATGATTGGATTAAGGCATTATGGGAGAGGTCTTCTGTAAGAATATATCAAAACTAAGCTTCTGCATACTCCTCACCTGTATCCTGATCTTTGGCGGAAAGGCACATGCATCGTCCCGGGAATTNCAGCTTTTTGATGGTGCCTATCTCGCGTATCTTTCGTATCAGCCTGAAAAGGCGGTTGAAGANTTCAGGCAATTTCTTAAAGAATTCCCTGATAGCTCTGCTAAAGATGCAGCACTGTTCTGGCTTGCAAAATCACTTCTCCAGATAAAATCCATAGAAGAGGCAAAGAAGACATTTGCAGACATTAAAGAGCACTATCCGGAAAGTCCGTTCAACCGTTACGTTACCAAAGAAATGGAAACGATCGGCAATGCATCGGACAAGCACGGTTCTGTGAAAGTTACGGTGAATGCAGAAACAGTGCAAAAGCCCGCTGATGAAAAAAAACCTGTGGTTACCGGGGAGAGCTTTAATCAGCAAGCACTTGACTGTTCGGATATTCGAATCGAAGCAGAAAGATTACGGGGATTATTTGACGAGGAAATGGCACAAACGGATGTTTTACAGAGGAGAGTGAATGAACTCGAACAGAGAGAGGCGGATATTATCAATTCTTCTGTTGTGCTGNATCGGCTGGGAATTCATGATGTCCTCTGGAGAGACAAGAACATTTTTGAAAATATTGAAAACGAGCAAATCCTTTATGAACAGGCAACGAGTCACCATATAACAGCGGATGAAAAACGATACAGGGAACTCATCGAAACATATCAACTGAATGAGGAACAGGCTGATTATCTCAAGAGATACCTCGTTATATGCGAATTTCTTGCCACACGGATAATGGATTTGACGGAAGAGAGAATTGTTGAGTCCCTGACGGTGACGTATAAGGAAGATGGCACTTTTGATACGTTCATGCTTGCATCAGAACTCCAGACGTATGCAAGGAACGGAATGTCTCTTGAAGATATTCATGCGTTGTATCCCGATGCAACGAAATTTGCAAGAGGCGGATTGAAGGATCTGGAAGGAGGAATGAAAGAGAAAGTATCATACTTCTATCATAACGAGACAGGGGTGTTCTGGACAGAGAATGGATTTATGATTATCAGGCTCATTTCCCAGAACCTGCCATGCAATCCTGTCGAGTATAAACAGTCGCAGGCGAAAAACAGGATTCGAATATTCATAACAGAATTAGTGAGGGAGAGAAAGCGGGAGGAAAATGCTGTTACAATTGAGGAGGGAAAGTAATCTACCCGAAAAAATGCATTTGACTCATGATTGTAGCAGGCATATATGCATCAAAACCTTTACAAAGCAGAATCTGGATATGTATCTTTTTTAATACGTGCTATAGAAATATGAACTTCAATAGATATCCCATGTCTTACAAAGGTGCTGCTGGTAAAGCTTTTTCTGCACATATGCCTATCTATAGTGCAGTTTTTGGGTCAATGAATAAGGATATTCGGCTTTTATGTATTTATCCTCTGAAATCGATCTCCTTTTTGATGACTTCCACTCTGCCCGAGAGATACCGGTAGAATTTCACTACCATATCTATCAGGACAATGACTGCCAGGGCAGCCATGAAAAAAACGAGGAAAGCATCTATTGTAAAGGTAAGCGCTTCAGCATCCGAAAGGGCATGAGCAGCCTTGTCCCGGAATAATGCTATCAACTGATAGGAGGCTGTTAGTGTCGTTGCAAACATAAATACCATGGGAATAAAAGTCACCCATGCATATTTCAGCTTTCCGGATTTTACGATAACGGTCGTCCCGACTCCGAAGGCGACTGCAGCAAGGAGCTGATTTGCAACGCCGAACATAGGCCAGATTGAAGATATATTTCCCGAATAAATAAGATACCCCCAGGCACAGACGACCAGGAGACTCGCTCCGATATTTCCCGGCAACCAGTGCGTTTTTGACAGAGGCTTATATACTTTTCCTCCAAGTTCCTGAAGTAAAAACCGCGCCACCCGTGTTCCTGCATCGACTGTGGTGAGAATGAACAAGGCCTCGAACATCAGAGCAAAATTGTACCAGTATGGCATGAGCCCTTTCATTCCCGGGATAGCCGAAAAAATTGACGCCATGCCGACAGCAAGTGAAACTGCACCTCCNGGTCTTCCTGCAACGTCAGTCTTCACCAGTTGAGAGAGCTCCGAGATCCGTTCGACAGGAAAACCNAGGGCAGCAAGAGCCTCAAAGGAGAGCCTGGAATTGATTGCGAAATAATCACCGGGAACCAAAATTGTTGCTGCTATCAGCGCCATGACTGCCACGAAGCCCTCAACGAGCATAGCACCGAATCCGATAAAGGGTATGTCCTTCTCATTCATGAGCATCTTTGGCGTTGTGCCGGATGAGATAAGGGAATGGAACCCGGATATTGCTCCACAGGCAATTGTTATGAACATGAACGGAAAGAGCTTGCCCGGAATAATAGGGCCCCCGCCTTCTGCAAANCGGGTGACCGCAGGCATCTGTATGCCCGGAGCAATGATTATGACGCCAACAGTTAGGAGAAATATCGTCCCAATTTTCATGTATGTTGAAAGGTAATCTCTCGGAGCAAGGAGAAGCCAGACCGGCAAAACAGATGCAATAAATCCGTAGATAGCTATCGACAGGACAAGGCTGTTTTTTGAAAGATTGAAGAACGGGTCGAGAAATGAACCGGGGACATAATGGCCGGAAAAAACAGCGATGAACAGAAGGATTACGCCGATAGCACTCATTTCGGCAACCTTCCCCGGTCGTATGCGGTAAAGATATATCCCCATGAATAAGGCGATCGGAATCGTGAGGGCAATGGTGAACGTACCCCAGGGGCTCTGAGAGAGGGCATTCACAACGGCAAGCCCAAGACCTGCAAGTGCGACGATGATGATAAATAGTATGGCAAGTGATGCAGCAATTCCACCGACCGGGCCGATTTCATCACCAGCTATCTGTGCAAGGGATTTCCCGTTTCGTCTCACAGAGGCAAAAAGAATCACTGTATCATGCACAGTTCCCCCAAGTGCGGAGCCGATGAGAATCCAGAGGAACCCGGGGAGATAGCCGAATTGTGCGGCAAGCATTGGACCGATTAATGGACCTGCGCCTGCGATTGCTGCAAAATGATGGCCGAAGAGAATCCATCGGTTTGTTGGATGATAATCAATACCGTCAAAGATTCTTTGTGCTGGGGTCGTACGGTTCCCGTCAATCGTGAGAACCTTTGCAGCGAGAAAAGATCCGTAAAATCTGTATGTAATAACATAGAAACATCCTGCTGCAACTACAAGCCAGAGGGCGTTTATCTTTTCGGTTGGATTGATAATGCCGACAACGACAGAGAGGGAAACCGCAGCAGTGATCGATATGACTATCCAGACAATTTTCATCAGCATCTAATTCATTTTACCATGTGCCGGATAGACTCGGTAGCCTGTCAAACACAGGTTAAAAGGTTCATTTACGCCAGCAAGTGTGAGCATTCAACCAGTATAAAAATACAGGTTTTATTGTTTGTAATGAAAGAGCTATCTGGAGCCGTAACATACATGTCCCACGTTCTCAGATGTAAATGTTTTGCTGCATCAGATTGCAACGTCTATTGATTTGCGTAACAGATAAGCACGAGAAACCAACTGCCCGAACTGTTTACATAGGAGATGACATCTTCAAAAAATGCTATTCCTATTAATTACCTAATGGACTCTTCACTACGAGTCTATAAAATTATGGTATAAGTTTTCCGAAGATGCAGCTTCATAATAATCATTAATTGAGAATACGGAGTAAACCAACCTTCAAATTTCTAAATGTGTAGAGTAACCATTGACTGAAACTTTAGTTTTAAAATATATATAAACTAATGTTTATAAATAGTAGAACTTGTAATATATTGAAAAAGAAACTATATTTACATTATAGGATTACGGGGGAATGATGGTTTATACGCATTATCGGGGGAAACTATGACGTCTCACCAGAGGTTTTCTCTCTTTTTGTTTTTCCTATTTATTTTCAACTCTATCTATTTTTCCAATCTTGCTTATTCCCAGATCCAGAATGGCAGTTTTGAGAGTGGAACCAATCCGGGCAGCTATCTGACGGTTACTTCACCGAATAATACAACCATTACCGGATGGAATGTTGTCAGTGCAGATATCGACTACATCGGATCATACTGGCAGGCTGCAAATGGAGCTCGGAGCATAGATTTGTCCGGCAGTGTGGGATCCGCTGGCGCTATCCAACAAACATTTATTACTACGGCGGGTGCAACCTATTATATTACTTTCTCTTTAGCAGGTAACCCAGATGGTCCGCAAGGTATAAAAACTGTGCAGGTGTCTGCGAGCCCCTGTTCCGGATGCTTACCACTGAATTACAATTTCGATACAACGGGTCATAGCACGACAAATATGGGCTGGGTGGATCAAACGTATATTTTTACTGC
>Ga0031656_10000210_pt1 | contig 18080 bp, 11 predicted proteins | sample FrelakmetDIP11DI_FD_55080 | JGI IMG/M metagenome (GOLD analysis project Ga0031656, IMG submission 55080) | Freshwater lake sediment microbial communities from the University of Notre Dame, USA, for methane emissions studies - DIP11 DI | ecosystem: Environmental > Aquatic > Freshwater > Lake >... | reverse complement strand
ATTGGCTCGCAGTCGTTCGTACTGTTGCGTCGGGGCGACAAAACCCCCGAGACGCTTAAACCCGGGGACTCGCTGCCCGACGGCCGGCGCATCCTCGAGATCCAGGAAGAACGGATCTGGGTCGTGGCGGACGGAAAGCGGGTGGAGCTCAAGCTCCGGCCGAAGTGAGAGACTGGACTCGATGAGCAATAGACGGCTTCTGATGGCATTGGCGGTGGTGCTTGCAGCGTGCACCAGCCTCCCGCCGTCACTGAAGCTCGTCGCGCCGCCCGAGCCGCCCGAGTTGCTGGTCGTGCGCAAGGCAGAGGAAGGCGAAAGGAAGGCGCCTGACCTGCAGTCGTTGCAGTCCGCCGCGGCGGCGCCGGAGCGACCGCTGGTCCAGAAGAATCTGCCGAAGCCGCCCGAGGCGCCGGCAACCACCGTGCCCCCGGGGACGGCACCCACGCCGCCTGCCACGGCCTCCGGGGACAAGGTTCTGCTGAACCTGGAGAACGAGCGCCTGCCCGCGTTCATCCAGATCGTGTTCGGCAACATCCTCAAGCGCAGTTTCACGGTCGCGCCGCAGGTGGCGGCGCGGACCGACCTGATGACGGTGCGGGCGGCCGCGCCGCAGACACGTGAGCAGGTCGAGGACCTTGCGCGCAAGGTGTTGCTCAGCTACGGCGTGATCACCGCGGACCTTGGCGGCGGCGTGCTGCGGTTCGTCCCCAACGACGCTCAGACCGGGATGCTGCCCGAGATCCAGCGCGGCCGGTCTGCGCCGGAGACGCCGCTCGCGATGCGCCCGGTGTTCCAGCTGATCGAACTGAGCGCGGTCCGCAACACCGATGTCTCGACGTGGCTGAAAAGCATCTTCGGAGCGCGACTGACCACGGTTGCCGACGACCCGAGTCGCAACGCCATCCTGATCACTGGCTCGCCGGAAGACGTGCGCGCTGCGATGCAGGCGATCGCCGTCCTCGACCAGCCATCGCTCCGCGGCCGCGCGAGCCTGCGGCTCAATCCGTCGCTGATGTCGGTCGAGGAACTCGCGAGGCGCCTGTCGGAGCTGCTGACGGCGCAGGGCTACAGCGTGTCGACGTCGGCAACGCAGGCGGCGCCTGTCCTGCTGTTCCCGGTCTCGACGCTGAATGCGCTCTTCGTGTTCGCGGTGGACCCGCGGATGCTCGACTACGTCAGCAAGTGGGCCGATGAACTCGAAAGCCGCGCGAGCGGAGGCTCCGGCCCCGGCTACGTCTCGTACCAGGTCAAGAACACCGATGCGCAGGGGCTCGCCAAGGTACTGCAGGACCTGCTCAGCACGCCGGCGGGGATCCAGCAGGGGATGCAGCAGGGCGGCGCGACGGCGGCCGCGGCGGCAATCGGCGCACGTCGCGTGGTGGTCAACCCGACGACCAACACGCTGATCGTCGCCGGGGCCGGCATCGATCGCGCCCAGGTCCTCGGCCTGATGCGGGACCTCGACCGGCCCGCGCGCGCAGTGTTGATCGAGGTGATGGTGGCCGAGGTGCGATTGACCGGCGGGCTGACGCTCGGCGTCGAGTTCGCGTTCCAGGACACTCGCTCGGGCGGCAGCATCGTCGGCGGCACCCTGGGCAACCTCGGCATCGGAGACTCCGGCCTCGTCGTCAACTTCTTCAACGCGGCCGGCGCGCTTCGGGCGAAGCTGAACGCGCTCGCCACCGACAATCGCGCGCGCATCCTGTCAACGCCGAGCATCGTCGCGCGGAACGGGGAGACGGCGAGCGTGCAGGTCGGCGACGAGGTCCCGATCGTGACCAGCAACCAGACGACGGGGTCGTCCGTATCGGGAGGCGTCGGGCAGGTCACCCCGAGCACGCTGCAGACGATTCAGTACCGCAACACCGGCGTGATCCTCAAGGTGCGCCCGACGATCTTCTCCGACGACCGCATCGACCTCGACGTGATGCAGGAAGTGAGCGCGGCGCGGACGACGAGCACGGGCGTCAACATCTCGCCGACGTTCTCGCAGCGCAAGGTCGAGACCAAGCTGACGCTGCGCGAGGGCAGCACGGTGATGCTGGCCGGGTTGATATCGTCACAGGACACCCGGTCCGAGTCCGGCGTTCCGCTGCTGAAGGACATCCCGGTGCTGGGCCAGCTCTTCAAGAACGACCAGCGCACGTCCGAGCGCACGGAACTCGTCATCCTGATCACGCCCTACGTGATCTCGGACGATACCGACGCCCGCGCGGTGACCGACGCCTTCCGCACCCGGCTCGAGGGCTGGAGTGGCACGTCGGTGCCGCCGCTCGGCCCGCGAGACTCCGCGCCGCCCGCGACTCCCGGCCCGGCGCTTCCTTCGGCGCCGGCCCCCGAAGGACGGCCAGGGTCTGGAGGTTCGCCGACCCCCGCCGTCCCGAAACCGGCGTCTGAAGCGCCCATTCTGGACGGAGACGGTGCGGCCAAGCCATCCGGCCCCGCGGCACCGTCGTCCGGTGCCGAGCCGACACAAGCCCGGTAACAGCCGGGATGGCCGGCAATAGCCGGCCAGCATGTGGCTTGTCAAGGGACCAGCCGGCCGTTTCGCCTCAGGTACCTGGAATTTCCGCCGTTTCCGTCGAAGTTGGTCGTGGTTCACCCTCGGCCGGCTAGCCTCGGCCACCGGAAGGGTTTCCACCCGCCCCTGTCACTGGGCACGATCAGGTGTTCCGCTGACGCGGCAGGTCCGGATGGCCGCGCTCGCGGTGGCGGGGAAGCGCTTCTACGCGACTTGGCCAACTTTTCTTTGATTCAAATCAAACTTTGTTCCCTCATTGGACGGGTCGACCGGGAAAATACGGAACTTTCTTGCCGCTCGTCGGATGCCCAGAGATATGTCACGCATTTACGCTAGTCCAATGCTATGAATACAAATGTCGCGGTACAGCTACAAAAAAGCCGCGATTGGGAAAAAAACCTGCATCGACGTCCGCCGATGCGCTATGCGAAGGAGAAATTGTGAGATCGACCAAGAAAGTCCTGGCAACAGCAGTAGGGCTCGTGTTTGCCGCGATTGGGACCGCGGCGTCTGCAGGAACGTTTGAACATCCGCTCCACCTGTCGGATGCGAAGAGACAGGTCTTCGCGACCGAAAACTTCGGCCCGGGCACGATCACGTCGGTCGACTGGTTCAGGCTGCCGGCCAGCGAAGGGCAGCGCTATCAAGTTACGTTGACCACGACCATCGGCGAGTCGGGCGGCTATGTCGTCAACAACGGCGGCGCCGTCTACATCAATTGGACGCTTTCGGGCGGCGCGCGTCTCGCGCAGGCAGCGGTCGCCAGCGATTTCGTCCTTGGGGGCGTGCCCGGCTTCCTCGGTTGGACAATCGTCAGTGTGTCGACGTCGAGCGATGGGACCCAAGTCAAACTTCTCGTCCAAAACAACACCGGCGCGGCCCAGCCCATCGGCAGCGGCGCGACTGTCCAGTGGAAGCTGGGCGGGCTGCCGTTGGTGCCGACGAATGCATTTGGCACGCCGGGCACCGACCAGGTGTTGGTTTCCGCCTCCATCAATGAGGTAGTAGACAACACCTTCATCGACGGCGCGACCGGCTATCCAGTTGTCGCGACTGCCGATGCAATCCGACATCCCCAAGAAATCGTCCCCAACCCGGACGTCAGGAAGATTGCGGTCGATCCGATGAGCCAGCGCATGCTGTTCACCGGCTTCACCCGGTATAACAACCTTGGCCGGATTGTCTGGAGCAACATCAGCGGGACGCAGTTCCAGGTCAACGGTCTGACGGATTACACGATTACGTCTCCCGCGGGGCGCTCGATGAGCGCGACCGTGACCGCGGGCTCGGGCTCGTTCAACGCCGGCAGGCTGTTCCTGTCGAGCACCTCGAATTGCGCGGCCGACGGGATCAAGGACTTCTCGTATAACGTTGGGAAGACGGTTGCCACGATCAGCGGCATTTCTGCTGCGGCCGCCGACGCCGATCCGTGGGTCTGCTATGAGGTGAACGGGCCTCCGGGCGGACCGCAGATCAACGAGGTGACCGGGATCGCGGCGACGTCGACGCTGTTCGCGCCGGTGGGGCTCAACGACCTCGACCGGACGATCTCGGGCGGCCTGGCCAGCATCCTCAACGACGGCACGGTGATCGACACCCGCATCTACATCCCGGCTTCCGCCAATCAGTTCGGCTACGGCATGTCGCTGCGGATCATCAACACCGGAGTGACGGGGCAGGCCGACGTGCTGGCGCAGTACATCTACAACGACGGTACGCTNGGCACGCAAGCCAAGATCGCGACGGCTGTCGCGCAGGACGGCTACGTCATGCTGGAAAACACGGCCATCGAAGCGATCCTCGGCGCGCCGAACGCGGCCAAGGGTCCGAACCCGCGCGTCCGCATCATGGCGTCGAGCTCTTCGTTGCGCGTCCAGACGTTCCTGCGCACGAACGGCATCTGGTCCGAGGTGTCGGGCGGCCAGGGCAACAACACGCCGCAGTATCTGGACCCCAACCGCATGACGACCAACAACCCGATGATCATCCCGGCGGCGACCAACCAGTAACGTTCAGACGTTGCAATCTCGAAGGGCGGCTTCGGCCGCCCTTTTTTCTCGCCTTGTGAGAATGGAGTTTCAGCGACTCGGCTCACTGGCATTGAGGCTGCCGCTAGCGCAGCCGACCAATTGTTGCGATGCGACGAAGATGCTACCGTCGACCTTCTTGTAGCCCCGCTTCCCCCAGTGCCCAAGCCCACCGTCCTCTGCGTCATCGGCACGCGCCCTGAAGCGATCAAGATGGCCCCGGTCATCGAACGGTTGCGGGAATCCCGCAACCTTCAGTGCCGCGTGCTCGTCACTGCCCAGCATCGGGATCTCCTGGACGCCGCGCTCGAGTTGTTCGGCATCCGCGCCGATATCGACCTCGATGTCATGCGGCCCAACCAGGTGCTCAACATTCTGCTTGGCCGCCTGCTGGAAGGGCTCGACGCCGCCCTCGTGAACGAGAAGCCGGCGGCCGTGCTGGCGCAGGGCGATACCACATCGGTGCTCGCCGCTGCGCTGGCGAGCTTCCATCGCCGCATTCCGTTCGGCCACGTCGAAGCGGGGCTGCGGACTGGCTCGTTGAGCAACCCGTATCCGGAAGAGGCGAACCGGGTGCTGGCGACGCGGCTCGCGCGCTGGCACTTCGCGCCGACCGAATCGGCCCGGCAGAACCTGCTCGCCGAGGGGGTCCCGGAGGACGCGATCCACCGCACAGGAAACACGGTGATCGACGCGCTGCTGGAAGTCGCTCCGCGAGCCATCGGCCCCAGCCTGTCGTTCGCGCAGGGCAAGAAGCTGATCCTGATGACGGCGCACCGTCGCGAGAACTTCGGCAAGCCGCTTGAAGGCGCGTTTGCGGCCATTCGCAGCCTCGTGGATCGCCGGGAGGACGTGGCCGTGCTTTATCCGGTGCACCCCAATCCTAATGTGAAGGCGGCCGCGCATCGCATCCTTTCGGGCAGCCCGCGGGTTCGGCTGACCGAACCGCTCGAATACGAACCCTTCGTCGCCATGATGAAGGCGTGCAGTTTCGTCCTTACCGACTCCGGGGGTGTCCAGGAAGAGGCACCCGCGCTCGGCAAGCCGGTGCTGGTGATGCGCGACGAAACCGAACGGCCGGAAGCGGTCGAGTGCGGTGCCGTCAAGCTCGTCGGTACGCGGCCGGAGCGAATCACGGAAGCGTGCGAGCAGTTGCTCGACAGCCCCGCTGCCTACCGCGCGATGGCGCAAGGGGTTTCGCCGTACGGCGATGGCAACGCGGCGGCGCGCATCGTGAATGTTCTCGAATCCGCGCTTGCCCCGGCCGTCCAGGAGACCCGTCGCGCAGGCATGCTGGTCGCCTGAGCGGAAGCGGATGTTCGACGCCGGTTCTCCTCGGGCCTCTGCGCGGTAGCGCTGCTCGATACGATTCCGGCCGGGGCGATCTGCCGCGCTGACCTCCAGGGAACGCGATGGGCCGAAGTGAAGCGCTCGACCTGAGCCGCTACGACACCGACAAGGTCCCCAACGGGTACCTGCGCTACTACGACGCCTGGTTTGCCCCATGGATCGGCCGAAGCGTCCGGCTCGTGGAGGTCGGCGTGCATCGCGGCGGCTCGCTCGCGCTGTGGTGCGACTACTTCCCCGGTGGCGACGTGGTCGGCATCGACCTTGTTCGCCCCGAGCGCGTCGATCCGCGTGCGCGCCTCTTCATCGGCTCCCAGTCGGATCCGGCGTTCCTGACCGCCACGCTGCGCGAGGCCTTCGGCGGGGCGCCCGCCGACATCGTCATCGACGACGCCAGTCACTTCGCGCTGGAAACCAAGGTCACGTTCGACACGTTGTTCGATGACTGGCTCGCGCCCGGTGGGCTCTACGTCATCGAGGACTGGGGCACCGGCTTCCTGCCAGGTTGGCCGGACGGCAAGCGCCTGCAGCCATCCGGCGCTCCCGCGTCCGAGCGGAGCGCAGCCTGGAATTCGCACTTGGCCGGGATGGTCGGGTTGATGAAGCAATTCGTCGACGAACTGGACGTTCACTCGCCGTCGACCGAGAGCGGTCACCCGCTGCGCGTGCCTCGCTTCGAGGGGATCGAGTTCAATCCGTTCATGGCGTTGATCCGCAAGGCGCGTCCTCCCGCTTGAGCGACACTCCTATACGCCACGCGCAAAACCGTGATCGACGTCCCGTCGGAGCTCGCGCCGCGAGCTGCAGGTCCGGGCCTTGCCTTCGCCAGCGGCAAGCGGCACATCCTGATGACGGCGCACCGGCGCGAGAACTTCGCGGCACTGATGGAAGCGGCCTTCACGGCAGTCAGGCGGCTCGCGGAGTGTTGGAGCGACGTCGCGGTCGTCTACCCGGTACGTCCCAACCCCAACGTCAAGGCGATGGCGCATCGGATCCATTCGGGCCATCCACGCATCCGTCTGCTGGACCCGCTCGACTCCGAACCGTTCGTGGCGGTGATGAAGGCTTCCTGCTTCGCCCTCACCGACTCAGGCGGCGTGCAGGAAAAGGCTGCCGCTCGTCCCGGCCCTGAGGGCGTGGCTGAGCAGGGGTGTCCTGGGTCGCACTGTTTCCATCGCTGCTGCCGCTGCTGCCGTCGTACTCGGCGTAAACGCCCCTGCAGGCGTTGCTTGACGCGCGGCTTCTGCATTTGACCCTGTCCCAGGATTTCGAACCGTTTGGTAACAGATTCGCNGGCATGATGACGGCCCGCAGGGCCAGGAGGTCATGTCGTGAGGAAGAGCAAGTTCACCGACGAGCAGATCGCGTTTGCCTTGAAGCAGGCGGAGCTGGGTATCAGCGTCGAGGAGGTCTGTCGCAAGATGGGCATCAGCGACGCGACGTTTTACGTGTGGCGCAAGAAGTACGGCGGGATTGGCCCGTCCGAACTGCGACGGCTGCGACAGCTTGAAGAAGAGAACCGCAAGCTCAAGCAGATCGTGGCTGACCTGAGCCTGGACAAGGCGATGCTGCAGGCGGTCGTCGCAAAAAGGCTTTGACGCCTTCGTGCAGGCGCGCACTGGTCCCGGAGCTGACGCAGCGCTTCGGAAGCAGCCAGCGCCAGCCGCTGCGGGTAGTGCGGATGTCAGCCTCAACGTATCTGTACCGCTCCGTAGCGCGCGATGCCAGCGGACTGAAGCTGCGCATCCGGGAGATCACTGAGACTCGAGTGCACTACGGCTACCGCCGGGTGCATGTGATGCTCCGGCGCGAAGGATATCGAGACAACATCAAGCGGGTGTACCGCCTGTATCGCGAGGCCGGGTTGTCGCTGAGGCTGAAGCGACCACGGCGCAACAAGGCCGCGAAGCTACGCCAGCCGAAGGAGCTGGCACGAACGATCAACGAGATCTGGAGCATGGATTTCGTGGCCGATGCACTGTTCGACGGTCGCAAGCTGCGCATGCTCACNGTAGTCGACTGCTACACGCGGGAGTGCCTGGCGATCGATGTAGGTCAGAGCCTCAAGGGCGAGGACGTGGTGGCCGAGCCTGAACGAGATCGTCGCGGCGCGCGGGCTGCCAAGCACGATCAAGACAGACAACGGCAGCGAGTTCATCTCGAAGGTNATGGACAAGTGGGCCTACGAACGCGGCGTCGAGCTGGATTTCAGTCGGCCNGGCAAGCCAACCGACAANGCGCGGGTGGAGAGCTTTAACGGACGGCTGCGGCAAGAGTGCTTGAACGCGCACTGGTTCCTGTCCCTGGGCGACGCTCAGGCCAAGATCGGTGCCTGGAGGACCTACTACAACGAGACACGTCCCCACTCGGCGCTAGACTGGTCCACACCCGCTGAATNCGCGCGTCGTTGCAGGCAATTGCCTGCAACGACGCACANCCCGGAGCCGGCCGTTTCTGCTTCNTNGCGGTACTGAAACGGGTACAGGGTCACTATCCGCGGCTGGGCGAGTTCCTTCGCTACCGCGATCCGGGTCTGTCGTCGGCGATGTCGCGCCGCCTGCTGGGTTCTTGAGGCCATGAACGAACGACTGCTGATCATCGGCGCCACCTCGGCGATAGCCACCGCGGTCGCGCGTCGCTATGCCGCACGCGCTGCGCGCATCGGACTGATCGGCCGGCGCGCCGATGCACTGGACGCGCTCGCCGCGGACTTGCGCGTGCGCGGCTCCGCCGAGGTCGAAACCGGGGTGCTCGATGCCAACGACGTCGCGCAGCATGCGGCCTGCCTCGACGCTGCGTGGCGCCGCTTCGACGGCATCGACCATGTGCTGATCGCCCACGGCGTGCTGCCCGACCAGGCCGAGTGCCAAGGGGACGTGGCGGCAACGCTGGCCTCGTTCGACACCAATGCGCGCTCGGTGCTGGCGCTGCTGACGGATCTTGCCAACCGGTTCGAACGCCAGGGCAGCGGCGCGATCGGCGTGATCTCGTCGCCGGCCGGCGACCGCGGGCGCGCCAGCAACTATGTCTACGGTGCGGCCAAGGCGGCGGTGACCAACCCGACCAGCGGCCTGCGGCATCGGCTGGCGACCAAGGGCGTACGCGTGGTCACGATCCTGCCGGGCTTCGTCGATACGCCGATCACGGCCGCCTTTCCCAAGGGACCGCTGTGGGCGACGGCCGACAAGGTCGCCGCCGATATCGACCGCGCTCTCGCGCGCGGCTTCGGCGCCGTCTACACGCCGTGGTTCTGGCGCTGGATCATGCTGCTGATCAAGCACGTGCCAGAGCGCCTCTTCGTGAAGACGAAGCTCTAGTCCAGCATGTAGCGACAAGTCGACGGCGTGCGGCCGCGCCACCCAGGACACGAGGCGATGGCAATCGATGACTCACTTGCAACCATTTCAACGGCCCCGTTGGTACAGCCTGCAATTCAACCTTGCCGGGGCGCCCAAGGGCCCCGAAGCCAAAGATGAAATCTGCCCTTGATGCTCTGCGAGGAAAGCTGCCCCAGGGTGGCCGCGCGCTCCTGCTCGCCTGGTCCCTGCTCGCAATGGCCGCGGCGCTTGTACCGCTGTATCCGCTGTTCCCATCGAGCACAGCTCTGGACGAATCGTGGCAGCTGGGCCTGCACCAGGCGATGGGGCAGGGCCTTCGGTTCGGCACGGACGTCGTGTTCAGCTTCGGCCCTTACTTCGGTATCTACACGGGTGTAAACCATCCCGCGACGGATGCGCTGACACTGGGCGCGGCGGCGTATCTGGCGCTGGCCTTCGGCCTGGCTTTGTACAAGCTCGGCAGGTCGAGGCCGGTTCTGCTGATTGCGCTCCTTCTCCTGTTTTCGAGCGTGCACTACACGAAGGATGCGCTGCTGTTTTCCTATCCGCTGGTGGTCTGCCTGATCGTGTTCAGGCGCTTTGTGCCGCGGTCCGGGGCGCCGGAGCCGACCGATCGGTTGCGGCCCGGCGAAGCAGCATTGTTCGCCCTCTTCATTTCGGCGCTGGGCCTGTTGCCGCTGGTCAAGGGCTCACTGCTGATGGTCAGCGTGATCTCGTCGCTGCTGTGTGCTGGATTTCTGGCCACCTGCCGGCGCGGCTGGCTCGCAGCGGCGTTCGTTGCGTTGCCGGCTGTGGCTTGTGTCGTGTTCTGGACCATCGCAGGGCAACCCATCGACCTTCTGCCCAGCTTCTTCGGCAACCTTGCGCAGATCATCTCGGGGTACACGGATGCGATGTCCCTGGCCGGGGAGACGTCCGAAATCCATGTCTACCTCGCGGCTGCGTCCGTGCTGGCCATCGTGATCCTGCTGCAGCGTGGCCACTCCTGGACTGCGCGTATCTACCTGCTCGCGGCGTTCGGCCTGTGCCTGTTCCTCGGCTTCAAGGCGGGCTTCGTGCGGCACGACGGGCATGCAGTCATTTCGGCCGCCACCATTGCCATCGCTGCTCTGTTGCTGATGTTTGTCGCCACCCGATTCAGGGCCATCGCGCTGTTGACAGGCCTTGCGGCGTGGCTGCTCATAATCACCGAGTACAACACCGCCTCGGGCCCCGGCGCACTTCTCGATCACGTCACCGGAAGCTATGTCCGGCTCGCCCAGGGAATTCAGATGCGCGCACAGGCAAGCAGCCGCCTGGACGAGCTTCATGCATCGAACCTGAGGCGACTGGGTGCGGAGTGCCCCCTGCCCAAGCTGGACGGCACAGCCGACATCTACTCGTACCGGCAGGGTTGCCTGATCGCGTCTGGCAACGCCTGGGCGCCCCGACCGATCCTGCAGAGCTATTCGGCCTACACGCCGGCTCTTGCACGCCTGAACGCCGAGCACCTGAAGGGCGATCGCGCGCCTAAGCACGTCTTCTTTCGCGTCGAGCCCATCGATGGTCGGCTGCCGTCGCTCGAGGACGGCCATAGCTGGCTTGCTCTGATCAACGGCTACGAACTCGAGAAGCTCGATGGCGATCTCGCGATGCTTCGTCGCCGGGACGAGAAGGCTGAAGACGTTGCGCCGGTGGCGGCAGAACTCTCGGTGCACGCGTTGGGGCAGGAAATCGCCGTCCCGAAAGCCGGCTCCCTGCTGGCGGAGATCGATGTCCGCAAGACGTTCCTGGGCCGGCTCGCCTCCATCGTGTTCAAGTCTCCGGAGCTTGCGATCGAAGTGACGCTGGCCAGCGGCGCGCAACGCCGGTACCGGTTCGTGGCGGGCATGGCCGGCGCGCCTGTCCTTNTTTCACCGCTGGTCAACACCACGCGCGACTTCGCCCTGCTGGCCGTGGGCCATCCGACCTTCGTGTCGGACAANGCCGTCGTTAGCTTCCGGATTACCACATCGTCCCTCGGCGCGCGCTTCTGGTCTGATCAGGTCAAGGTGCGCTTCACGCCGGTGGCACTGAAGCAGAGCAGTGCGCTCGCGATCAGCGCGCTGTTCGACCGACCCGCCGAAGAGCCGCCTCTCGGCGGTAAGGTATCGGAATCGCTCGTCTGCAACGGCAATGTCGACCGCCTGAATGGCCTGATGCCCGTGCCGATGGAGGTCCGGATTGGAGGGATCCTCTTTATCGAAGGCTGGACCGCGGTATCGGCCAGGGACGGCGTGCTCGCGGAACAGGTCTACGTCGTCTTGGCGCCAGCTGTCGGAGCACCCCTCTACGTTCGGGCGCGCAGCACGCCGCGCCCCGACGTGGGGGCCTTCTTCAAGCAGCCGAACCTTGCCCAGTCGGGGTTCATGGCGCAGGTCGATACGTCTGCTCTGAGCGGCGACTACCTGCTGTATGCAGCGCAGGTCCGGCAGGGCCGACTGATCAACTGCCAGCCCTTCCGCAAGCTGGTCATTGCCCCCTGAGGCGCGCGGAGTGGTGCATCGACGTGCCGACGCGCCGAGGATCGTCCGCGCACGAATCGGGTTCATCGTGCGCTCTCGGGGCAGGACTGACGCGGGTCAGGAGCCCTGAGCGGATCGCTCGACACGCACGATGTATTCCTGCGGCAGGCGGTGCAGGGTGCTCCGCAGCTTCGGGGGGCGGTCATGCTTCGGGTAGGTGAGCCCAGTGCAAGGTGACTCCGCGCTCGGCGAGGGCTGCCTGCGCAGCGCCAATTCATCGCACATTCGTCAACCACACCCACCCACTCATCGTGAGTGACGTAGAGCAATGCGCCGCTGACCGCCAGACCGCGGGGCGATAGCACGCCGGGGGTCGGCGCCAGGAGTGAAGCCGACCTGTCCCAATTTGCCCGCGACGGTGGTCAACACCCTTGCCGGAGTGATCTTGCGGAGGGTGGTGGTGCTGTAGGGCTCGGCCCCCCAAAGTCGTGGCCGCTGTGAGCCAGATCGTCGCGGCCGATGTCATCCGCAGAGACGTTGCCGGCGCCTTCGGTGGCCAGGCCCCATGGAGAATTGAAACGAGCCAGCGCGCCCAGGCCATCGGTACGGCTAGGCGCGCGATCAGAGTGTTTGTGGCTGGGGCATGAAGGTCTGAACGTCATACGCGATCCACCGCGTACTTCGAATAGACCGGGTGGCAGAACGTCTCGCGAACTCCCTCGGCAAAAGGCGTCGGCTTGAAGCCGAAGGTCTGCTCGATATCCACGCCGGCGAAGTCATCGCCCGCCGTCAGTGCCTTCAGCTGGCTCGACGTGAAGGGCGGCTTGTCGCTGAACAGCGCATACAGCCTCAGCAGCGCGTCGAACAGACCATAGGGAATGCGCACGATCGGCGTACGCAGGCCCTTGACATCGCGGATGGCGCGGATGATGTCGATGTAGTCGATGCGCTCGTTGCCGACCAGGTCGTAAACCATTCCGAGCGGCTGATGCTCGATGCACCAGAGGATCACGCGGCAGAAGTCGCGCTCGTACAGTGGCTGGCGCATGTATCGGCCATGGCCCGGGATCGGGAACACAGGCGCTCTCTCCATGAAGCGCGCTAGCCAGCCGAAGTGTTTGGGATCGAACCAGCCGTACATCAGCGTCGGCCGCAGGACGCAGCCGGGTAGGCCGCTCTCCAGGAACATCTTCTCCTGGGCCTTCTTCGTGTTGGTGTAATCGTCATCGGACACCGAATTGACGACCGAGCTGCTGATGTGAACGCTGAAAGGCACTTGCGCNCGGGCGATGGCCTCAAACACGCGCTGCGACGCGGTCAGGTTGTTGCGCGTGAACGGTTCAGGCGTCTTGCCGGTGATCTGCGCGTGCAGGACGATGGCCAGGCTGCAGCCCGCGAATTCGCTCTCCCACGTCCCTTGGGCTGCCAAGTCCGCCTCGACAATGCGTACGCCGGGATTCAACTGCGCCAGCAGGCGAAGATTTGCGCCGTGTTTGTCGATGACGACGAGATGCGTGTACCCAGCCTCCCGGAGCATCAAAACGAGATTCTGGCCGACCAGGCCGGCGGCACCGGTGATGACAATCTTCTGGTTGCGATCCATGTCATTGCACGATTGCGGATCCGGCGGATTGCAGTGGGCGCCCGCTCAGAGCCTTTCGGCTCGACTGGGCGACTCCAGGTCGCACGCGCGGTACGTGGATGCACCGTCGTGGCCGTTCAGCGCCGGCGAACCAGTTAACGGCAGTGTTCAGCCTCTGGCAACGAGCGCGACGGTGACCCGGCCGGCCCGTCGCCAGATCTCATGGCGCAGGACGAATCTTCCGGAAGGGCACTCATGCGGGAGACGATCGTCCCCGAGCCCGGGCGAGGCGCAGCACACGCACCCGGCCGGGAGGGAAGGACCATCGAACTCGCTATAATTCGGCGCGGCGTTCGTCGGATGTGACGACGTTGGTTGATCGAGTGCGTCGATGGGCACTCTCATCGAACATCCGACTCGAAGGCCGGGCCAGCAAGTATTCGAAACTCGACCGCCGACCGCAAGGGGCCTTGTTCAATGGCAGTGCGCGANACCTTCCCGGGAAGCGAACCTCTGCGGGCGCATGTCGCAGAGCGCCGGGCTTCATTGGTGACTGCGCGCGCCGCCATGCGTCGACGTGCTGGCTGGTGAAGCGCGAGATTGTGTCGGTGCCGGGCGAACTGCGGTCGAGATGGCGCCCACTGGCGGGCCGATTCGTTGCCGGAGTGAGGCGCCATGGCCTGTTGCGGGCCATTCCGCTCGCGGTGCAGCGGGTCGGCCAGGCCGTCGGGCGGCGCATCCGGGTCCGCTGGCACCAGGCGACGTATGAGCGGCGGTTGCGCACGCTGCAAGCCCGAATCCATCAGGCGCAGCGCTTCATCGATTTCTTCCACGTGCCGATGGGCTGGCACACGCCGCTGTTCCAGCGCTTCCAGCACATGTCGGTGCAGGCGGTGCGGCTGGGTGGGCTTGCGTTGTACGGGGCCCACCCGCTGGTGGACCGCGACATCCTCGTGTACGAAGAAGTCGAGCCGGGCCTTCTGATTTTCGACGCGATGGACTCGCGGGTTCGTGCGGCGGTGATCGATGCCGTGACGGCGGCAGCCGTACCCAAGGTTCTGCGGCTTCAATCGATCGACCTCGCCACGACGCCGGCGGAGGTCGAGGANCTGATCGGCCGCGGCATGATGATCGTCTACGAGTACATCGACGAACTCACCGAGCACATCACCGGCACCATTCCGGACTTCGTGTTCGAGCGCCACCGCCGGCTGCTGGCCGACCCGCGCGTGTTTGTCATCGCCACGGCCGACAAGCTGTTTGCCGAGGTGACCCGCGTCCGCTCCGGCAACTGCCTGTTGAGCACGAACGGCGTGGACACGGAAGTCTGGCGCGTCGGCGCTGGCGCCGCGCCCGCCGACCTAGAGCCTATCGTCGCCACGGGACGGCCGATCGTTGCCTACCACGGCGCAATTGCGCGCTGGATCGACCCGGCGCTGATCGAGGCGGTCGCGCGCACTGACGAATTCGAGGTGGTCCTGATCGGGTACGAACACGACCGCGAGTTGCGCACGCGCGGCATCCTCGACCTGCCTCGGGTTCACTTCCTGGGGGCCAAGCCATACGCCGAACTGCCCCGCTACGCGCATTTCTACGACGTGGCGATCCTGCCGTTTGCTCGCAACGAGATTACGGAGTCCGTCTCGCCCGTGAAGATCTTCGAGTACATGGCCGCGGGCAAGCCGGTAGTCACCACCGGCCTGCCGGAATGCCGCAAGTACCGCTCCTGCCTGATCGCCGACACGCCGGATGAATTCGTGAAACAGCTGAGACGGGCGCTCGACCTGCGCCGTGACCCTGAATACCTCGCCACGCTCCGGGACGAGGCCGAATCCAACGCCTGGATCGAAAAGGCACGCTCGGTCTACCGNGCGCTTGGAGTGCTGCAATGAGCTCGCGCGNGTATCAGCTCCTTCGGGTCACCTACTGGCGCCTTCCGCTGTCGCAGTCACTGAAGGAGCGCATTGCCTCCTACCTTCGTCGGCTGANGCGCGGGCGGACGAACCAGACGGTCGTGGCGGACGACCAACGCGAGCTTGTGCTGTTGCGTGACTATGTGGCCCAGGTGCTGGCGATCCCCGGGCGCAGCGGCAGCGAATTCGTGCCGCTGCGCGAAGACCCGGTCCAGGTCCGGGCGGACGACCCGAAGATCGTCGCCTACTATCTGCCGCAGTTTCATCCGACCGCGGAGAACGATCGCTGGTGGGGTCGCGGCGTGACCGAATGGAACAACGTGTCGCGCGCGGTGCCGCAGTTCGTCGGCCACTACCAGCCCCGGCTGCCGGGCGAACTCGGCTACTACGACCTGCGCCTGCTCGAGAACATCGAGCGTCAGGTAGAGCTGGCACGAGGCCACGGAGTGCACTCGTTCTGCTACTACTACTACTGGTTCGACGGCCACCGGCTCCTGGATCGACCGCTCAATGCCTTTGTCGGCGCTCGCCACATCGACTATCCGTTCTTCCTGTGCTGGGCCAACGAGTCGTGGACGCGCCGGTTCGACGGAACGTGCGGTGAGGTCTTGATGGCGCAGAGCGACACCGCGGAAAGTTACCGCGCGTTCATCGGATCCGCGATCGGATACATGCGCGATCCGCGCTACGTTCGTGTGCGCGGGAGGCCGGTGCTGGTTGTTTACCGTCCCTCGTTCGTTCCGGATTGCCGCGCCACGCTCGATGCGTGGCGGGAGGCCTGCGTGAAGGCGGGCGTGGGCGAGCCCTACCTGATCGGCGTGATGGAGCACACGTGGAACAGGGAGAGCGACCTGCTCGCGCACGGCTTCGACGCGCAGAGCGAGTTCCACCCGGGAACACTGTTCCGCCATTGCACGGAAATCACGCGCCAGATCGACTTCATGCGCTCCGACTTCGGAGGACTGGTCTTCGACTACGCGGATATCGTGTTCAACGAGAAGTTCCGGCTGACCTCCGGCCGGAAGCTGCATCGCGCGGTGATGCCCATGTGGGACAACACGCCGCGTCGTGATCACATGGGCATGATCTTCCAAGGTTCGACCCCGGAGCTTTACCGCCGGTGGCTGTGCGAAGTGCTCAAGGAAACGCGCCGGAAGACAGCGGCCGGCGAACTCGACGACTCTTTCGTCTTCATCAACGCCTGGAACGAGTGGGGCGAGGGCGCTTACCTGGAGCCCGATGCCCGCTTCGGCTACGCATATCTCGAAGCGACCCGGCTGGCGCTAGAGCAGGCCCGGCCGCAGGCCGCATAGTCAGGCCGGGCGCTTCCGCTTTGCGGCCACGGCCCCGAGCATCCGACTCGCAACAAGCTGCCAAGTGTGCCCGGTCGATGCTGATCGGAGCGAAGCGGTCAGTTCGGGAGCGGCTAGCTGCGGTCGAAGTTCGGCGAGCGCCGCGCTGAACCCGGCCGCATCTTCGGCCTTACGTACCCCTGCCAGCGCATCGAGTTGTCCGTGCGGGCAGGCGACGACCGGTACACCCGCGTGCATCAGGTCCAGCACGTCGGGCGCAGGCAGCCGGTCATCACTGCGCCATGGCAGCAGCACGACATCCGCGTGCCATGCATAGCGCTCCGGCTTGTCGCAATCGAGCCAACGGACGTTGAAGCGCCGGTCGAGGTCCGAGTGCCACACGGCGCCATCGATGTCCGGACCGACGAGCACGAACTGCCAGTCCGGCCGCATCTCCGCAAGCGCACCGACCAGCGCGAAATCGAAGGCTCGGGAGAGCGGCCCGCAAAACGCGGCCACGGGAGCGGGGTTTGAGCGGATCGATGCCCAGCAGGGATCGTCGGCCGGGGCCAAGGCAGGCGCTTGGAAGTTCGTCCGTCCGTCGGGCAGATACAGCACGGAGTCGCGATGCTGCATGGCTACTTGGCGCAGGTCCCAATCAGGCGTGGACAGGACATCTGCTTCCTTGACCCCCCGCCATTGCAGCCATCGGAGCCGGTCAACGTCGCCCTTGAAGTGCTCGCAATGGTCGACCCAGTCGAATACGCAGGGGACATCGGGCGGCAAGACGTCTCGTGCATCGTAGTTGGACGAATCAGTCAGCAGGAAGAGCCCGGGTACGTCGGCCAGCCACTCCCGCTCGCCGGAGAAGCGGAAGCAACGGGACGCCGGCGCGCCGGCGGGAACCTGGAACTCGACGATCTGCGTGATACCCAGCCGATCGAACTGCTGTCGCAGTTGCTCCATGCGATGTTGCTGCGCAGGTGGCGCGCCGACGGAGGAGGGGAGGAAGACCGCGCCATTGCCCTCGCGCGCGCTGCCGACGATCTCCCGCAGGAGGGCGGCAACCGCCTTGTCAGGCGCGGGGGCCTCGCCCCACTTGCGCCGGTAGTAGCGGCGATTCTCGAAGTAGGTGCGCCGATACGCCGGCGCGGAAAGCCGGTTGAGCGAAGCGTTGTGCCAGTGGTGAACGAAACTGTCACGGGCGAGCGCGACCCGGTATCCCTTCTCCCGCGCACGACGGTTCCAGTCGTCGTCCTCGAACATTCCCATGCGGAAGCCCTCGTCGAGCGGTCCGACCTCGTTCCACACCGCGCGCCGCATGGCCACGCAGAAGAAGGCGAGCATCGGCAGATCGCTCAGCTCGCCCCGATGCATGCTGCAGTAGCTGTCCGCCCACGGCGGCATGTCGGCCACGTACTCGTAGCCGACGTCGATGCGGGCCTCGTTGGAGATCGCATTCGTTACCGGCCCCACGAGCCCGAGCCTCGGGTCGTCCTGCAAGTGCCTGACGAGGGACGATAACCACGAGCCGGTGACCACCGTATCGTTGTTCAGCAGGCAGACGTACTCTCCGC
>Ga0031656_10000207_pt1 | contig 18096 bp, 18 predicted proteins | sample FrelakmetDIP11DI_FD_55080 | JGI IMG/M metagenome (GOLD analysis project Ga0031656, IMG submission 55080) | Freshwater lake sediment microbial communities from the University of Notre Dame, USA, for methane emissions studies - DIP11 DI | ecosystem: Environmental > Aquatic > Freshwater > Lake >... | reverse complement strand
CCAAGGGTCCACCTCGACAGCGCCTTGCCCTTGCGGTCGACGAGGGGATGCGGCTCGTCGGCCGCGAGCCGCTCGGCGAGCGCCGGCGCCAGGCGCGGCGAGAACACCTGCTGGTACCACGTCTTGCCCACAGTGCGCTTCGGCGACAGCTCGCGGGCGAGGCCAATCGCCTCGGCAACCCGCCTCAGGTAGAGCATCTGCTTCAGCAAGTTGGCGATCTGGCCGCAGAGCGCGCCGGCAAAGTGGTCCGGCGGCATCGGCCGGCCCTGCCAGTCGTTCACCGACACGCCCTCGGCGGCGGCCGCGATCAGCTCCAGCAGGGGGCGCGGGTCACGGCCGACCACGCCGTCGCGCACCACCTCCAGCGAGCGCTCCCTGGGCAAAACCAGCCGGCGGACGAGCACCTCGTCCACCACCCCGTCCGTGCCCGCGGCGGAGGCCAGCTTGCGCGCCTCCTGCACCAGGCGCCGCGGCTCGAAGCCGAGCCGCTCAAGCAGGAGGCGCTCGGCCCCTTTCTCGAAGCGAACCTCGCCGGCCTCCCGCGCCAGCAGCGCGGAGAGCACCCGAAACTGCTCCTGCGAGAGCAGCGCGGACTCCCACGGCTTGGGGCGCTCGGGCAGCGGCACCCACCGGAACTGGCCGGCCGTCGCCACGGCCTCGACCAGCTTGCCCTTGGGCTGCCGCCCGCACCAGGCGCCCATGACCAGCGCGATCCCGTCGGGTACGCCCTCGGACAGAACCGCCACCAGCGGCGCCACGAGCGCCTCCAGGCCGGATTTTTCGTCGCTGTCGGGAGCTTCGGGTGTTTCCTCGTCTTCGGGTTTGTCGGCTGCCTCGGCCCTCTTGATCGCGCCCTGCGGCGCCGTCGTCTCGAGCCACTGCCGCGCCTCGCCGACCACCAGCACGCGAGCGGCGGCGAACAGCGAGCGTGACCGCAGCTCGATCGCGACGTCCCCGGGAGTTGCGGTGTCGGCCAGGCGCTCGACCTCCGCCCCGCCGAGCGCTTCGCGCGCCTGGTGGACAGCCCCGTCGAGGGCCTGCTCGAGCAGGAAGTCATCGCTCGAGGCGATCAGAGCGAGGCGCGCGGAGCCCGCGTCGGCTGTGACTGGAGTGTGGCCCGTGCGCCGGGGAGACATCCGGCCTAGATCTCGCCCCGATCCTGCAGCTCCTGGCAGGCGACGCAGTGGCGCGCCCAGGGCACCGCCTCGAGCCGCGCCATCTGGACCTTCTTGCCGCAGTGCACGCACTCGCCGTAGTGGCCGGTCGCGATTCTCTCGAGGGCGGCATCGATCCGGCGCACGAAGTCACGCTCGCCCGCGGACAGCTGATACGAAAGATCGAGGGTCACGTTGCTCAGGGCGCGATCGCCGAGGTCGGGCGCGTCGGCGTCGTTCGCCTCGAGCTCGGTGCTGCGAGCGATCTTGACCCTGCTGAGCACGTCCTCGCGCTTCGCCAGCAGCAGTTTGCGAAACCGCTCCATCTCTCTGCGTCTCATCGATCGGAACCTCCAGCTGACGTCAACGGACCGCTTCCCCGGCAGAGCGCCCACTATTGTACGACGACCCGGTGGTATCCACCACCACCCAGGAGCGACGTGGCACGGAACAGCTGCTCCCACAGCACCAATCGGGCGATCAGATGGGGCAGGGTCATGTCGCTGAGCGAGATCCGCATCGCCGCGTCGCGCTTGAGGCTGCTGTCGAGGCCGAGGTCGCTGCCGACGAGAAAGGCGGCGCCGGCGACGCCGCGTTCCTCGAGCGCGGCGAGCCGCTCGGCAAAGGCGACGCTCGACAGGCGCTCTCCGGTCTCGTCCAGGACCGCCAGGGTCCAGTCCGGGCTCAGGTGCTGACGGACCCGCTCCGCTTCCTGGGCGAGGGCGCGGCGAGGATCGGTGTCACGGCCGCCGGAGGCCGGGCGCAGCGGGCAGTCCTCGGCCGCCCAGCGCCGGCCGACCCGGGTGCGGTAGCCGTCCACCTGCGCTTCGAACGGGCTCGAGGCGGGCCGGCCGAACCACAGGACCCGTACCCTCACGCACGGCCTGCCGTGTCGCGGGGGTCGACGCCGAGCGCCTCCAGGTCGAGCCGCGGGGCATCCCCCCACAGGCTGTCGAGAGCGTAGTAGCTGCGCCGCTCCTCGGTGAAGACGTGGACGATGAAGTCGCCGTAGTCGAGCAGCGCCCAGCCGGTCGATCCCTCGCCCTCGACGTGCAGCGGTCGCCAGCCGCCCGCGCGCAGCCGGCGCTGGACCTCGTCGACCAGCGCGCCAACCTGGCGATCGCTGGCGGCCGAGCAGAGCACGAACGAGTCGGCGAAGGAGGTGAGCTCGGACAGCTCGAGGCACACCACCTGGAACGCCTTCTTGTCGAGCAGCGCGGCGACCGTCAGCCGGACCGGCTCGAGGATCTCAGGCGCCAGCATGATCGCCTCCCGCCAGCGGCGTCTGGTAAAGGCCGTACTTCTGGATGTACGAGAAGACCTCGTGGGGCACCAGCTCGCGAATTGGCAGGCCGCGGCTCTGGCGGGCGCGGATCGAGGTCCCCGAGATCGGGAACGGCTCGTGATCGAGCAGGTAGATGGTGTGGTCGGCCGGGTCCGGCACTCTCTCGAACGGCACGATGAGCTTCATCCTGGGCAACAGCGACGACGGCACCTTGGTCTCGAGCAGGTCGCCCCACATGTGGGCCCGGTGCAGCACGACCAGGTGCCCCAGGTCGACCAGCTCCTGCCAGCGCTCCCAGTTCGAGATCTGCGAGAACGAGTCGGAGCCGAGCAGGAAGTAGAGGACGGCGTCCGGGAAGCGGTCCCGGTACAGCCGGAGGGTCTCGACGGTGTAGGTGTAGCCGGTCGCGAAAACCTCGTCGTCGGCCGCGAAAAACACCTCGTAGGGCAGGGTTCCCATCGCCACCATCGCGAGCCGGTGGGTGACCGGCGTCATGTGCTCTAAGGCGCGGTGGGGCGGGTTGCCGGAGGGGACGAAGTACACGGCATCGAAGTGAAAGGTCTCCTGCGCCCGCACCGTCGGCACCAGGTGGCCGAGGTGGAAGGGGTCGAAGGCGCCTCCGTAGACAGCGATCCGACGGCTCATGGGTGCTCCCGCTCCTCGATCAGGTGAAACAGCATACCAATCAGGCGCTCGAGCCCCTCGCCGGTGACCGCGGAGATCGCGCACCAGCCGACGCCGTGGCTGCCGGCAACTGCGGCGAGCTCGGCGAAGGCGGCCTCGCGATCCGCAACGGCATCGAGCTTGGTCCCGACCAGCAGCCAGGTGCGCCGGTGCAGCGACGCCGAGTAGGACTCGAGCTCGGCGCGGATGGTGTCGACCCGCCCCTCCAGCGCCGTGGGATCCGCGAGGTCGACCAGGTGGGCCAGCGCGCGGCAGCGCTCGACGTGGCGCAGGAACTGAATGCCGAGACCCGCGCCGTGGTGGGCGCCCTCGATCAGGCCGGGGATGTCGGCCATGACCAGCGTCCGGAACTCGTCGGCGGCCGACCGCACCACCCCGAGGTAGGGCTCCAGGGTGGTGAACGGGTAGTCGGCAACCTTGGGCCGCGCCGCCGAAACGCGCGACAGCAGGGTCGACTTGCCGGCGTTCGGCATGCCGACCAGGCCGAGGTCCGCCATCAGCTTCAGCTCGAGCTCCAGCTCGCGCTGCTCGCCGCTGCCACCGGGCTCGGCGCGTCGCGGCGCCTGGTTGGTCGCGGTGGCAAAGCGCGCGTTGCCGCGCCCGCCGCGGCCGCCGCGGGCGACGACCAGGCGCTCGCCCTCGGTCACCAGGTCGCCGAGCAGCTCGCCGGTGGCGGCGTCGCGGACCACCGTGCCGAGAGGGACAGGGACCACGACGTCGCTGCCGTCGGCGCCGGTCTTGTTCGAGCCCTTCCCGTGCTCGCCCCGCGATGCCTTGACGAGCCGGCGGTGGTGGACGTGGAGCAGGGTGTTGTAGCCGCTGGCGACCACCAGCACCACGCTGCCGCCGTCGCCGCCGTCGCCGCCGCTGGGGCCCCCGCGCGGGACGAACTTCTCGCGCCGGAACGCGACGCAGCCGCGGCCGCCGTCGCCTGCCCGCACCGCCATCTTCGCCGAGTCGATGAACATCTGAGGGTCAGCCCTCGCAGCGTGAGGACATGAGACGAACGCGGCCCCGGGTCTGGGGCCGCGTGGTGTGCACTCGTGTTGTCGCGCGCGTCATGCCGCCAGTGGGTCAGTTGACGATGATGCTGATGAAGCGACCCATCCGCCCCCGGTTCTGGAACTTGACCTCGCCGTGCTCGGTCGCGAACAGGGTGTCGTCCTTGCCCCGCTTGACGTTGGTGCCCGGCTTGAAGCGGGTGCCGCGCTGCCGGACCAGGATCGTGCCGGCGGTCACCCGCTGGCCGTCACCGACCTTGGTGCCGAGGCGCTGCGCCTGCGAGTCGCGCCCATTGCGGCTGGAGCCCTGCCCTTTCTTGTGCGCCATACGTCCTCCTACGCCTCGATGGCCTCGACCCGGACCCGGTAGTAGTTCTGCCGGTGGCCGTTGGTCCGCCGGTAGCCCTTGCGGAGCTTCTTCTTGAAGATGATGAGCTTGGGGCCGCGCTCCGCCGCGATCACGGAGCTGCGGACGGCAGCGCCTTCGACCAGCGGGCTGCCGACCCGGAGGGAGTCCCCGGCCGAAAGCATGACCACGCGGTCAAACAGCATCGGATCGCCCGGCTTCAGGTCGGCGGCGGTGCGCTCCACCAGCAGCACGTCGCCGGGGCTCACCCGGTACTGCTTCCCGCCATGCTCGATGATCGCGTAGTCGCCCATTGCACACCTCTCCCTCGACCGAGGGGCCGCTGTTGTACCAAATTGGCGACGTTGTGTCAAATCCCGCATTTCGCACCGCCCCCTGTCTGGACGCCATCGCCGGCGGCGACGGCGTTGCTCCGGAGGCCGGCGAGGAATGCGGGATCAGGGGACTGAAGAAGGGGGCATGGGTCGAACGAGCCGTGCAGTGCCGGACCTCGCCCCTCAGAACCGCGGCCTGCGGCCGGACGGCTCGTCTCCGGGCGGGCGCTCGCCCGGCGGGAGCGGGCCCAGACGGCCCTCCCGGTCCCGGCGTTGGTCCCGCCGCAGCTCCTGGATCATCGCCCACTGCTCGGCGGTGAGCACGCCGCGCACCGCGAGCAGCATCTCGAAGCGCTGGTCCTCGAGCGCGCGCCGCGCCTCCTGGAGGCCGCCAAAGGCCAGGCGGGCCGCCGCCGGGTCGAAGTCGGGCGGCTCGACGACCCGGGCCAGCTCGAGCTCGCTGCGGCGGACCGCCGCCGTCAGGTCGATCATGCGCCGCGCATGCTCGTAGACCAGGTCGCGGATCTCGGCCCGCTGCTCGTCGGTGAGCCCGATCCGCACCCCGAGGCGCTCGCCCTCCCACCACCGGCCCGGTGGAAGGTCGAGGTCGGTGGCAAGCGCGCTGCTTGCCGCCGCACACGCCAGGATCGCCAACATCAGTCGCTTCATGGTCCACCTCTCACGACGAGCCGTTCGCGACGACGCCTGACAGCGTTTCGAGCCCGGGATCGATGAGCTCGAAGCCAGGAATGGAGTCGTCCCCGAGGACCGCGTCGACCTCGGCCAGGATCTCCTCGACCGGGATCCCGCTTTCGGTGGGGTCGACTGCGACCCGATCCGGCGCCAGCAGAACCACCGCCGCCGCCGCCACAATGACCGCTGCGGCCGCCACCAGCGGCCGCCACCAGCGCAGCCGCCGGGCCTCGAAGCGCACGTCCTCCACAGCCGGAAGGCGGGCAAGCACGGCGGCACGTGCCGCCTGCCAGTCGGGCTCGCCGGTCGCCTGCTCGGCCCGGCAGCGGCCGATCAGCAGCGCCAGGTCAGCGACCCGCCGGCGGCATTCGAGGCACGACTCGAGATGCTCCCCGCTCCCGTCGGCGAGTGAGAGGCCGGCCACGGCGGCCGAGATCTCCCGCTCGTCAAGATGGCTGTTCATCGCACGTCTCCCAGTCCTTCACGCAGGCGGTGCACCGCCCGGTGCAGCTGCGTCTTCACGGTGCCCACATGCACCCCGAGTGCTGCGGCGATCTCCTCGAGCTCGAGCTCGGCGTAGAAGCGTAGGCGGAAGATCTCGCGCTGGCGGCCGGGCAGCTCCTGCTCGAGGACCGCCAGGCGCGCGACGGCCTGGCGCTGGATCGAGCGGTCCTCGGGCCCCGGGCCGCCGTCAGACAGCGCCGCGAGCTGATCCTCGTCCGCCCGATCCGCAAAGCCGTTGGCGCTGGGCGCCTCCCGGCGCCGCCGCCGCAGCTCATCGAGGCAGGTGTTGATGGCGATGCGCGTCACCCAGGTGGTGAAGGCCGACCGGCCGTCGAACGACCGGAGGCTCAGGTAGGCCTTGACCAGCGCGTCCTGGGCGGCGGCCTCGGCATCGGCCGGCCCCAGGTACTGCCGGCAGACCCTCCACACCCGGCGCTGGTGGCGCGCGACCAGCTCGCCGAAGGACTCCCGGTCGCCGTTGCGCGCCCGGATCAGGAGCGCGTCGTCGGTCTCTGGGAGATCGGCTCGGGTGGGCATGCTGTCGGCTCGCGACACATCCCTTGGACGCGTCTCGTCACTTTGGGTTGACACGGGGACCAGGGTATAGGGGCTAGGGGCTAGGGGCTAGCGTTTGGAGACCCACTGCCGTCTCCGTCTCCGTCTCCGTCTCCGTCTCCGTCTCCGAAGGAACGATCCCGCGTGCCCAATATTCTCCGGACACGGGCACGGGCATCCGGCTTCAGGCTTCGTGCTCCGCACTACGCCCTGACAAGTCGCCTTCGGCTTTGCCGTGACAAGCGGGCGCGGAAGCGGGCGGGGCCCACCAGCTCCGAGCCCCCAGATCCCAGGTCCTCAGGCACCGACCGGCTTCGGCACGAAAACCCCAACCGCCTTCGGGATGACCTCGAAGCGGGCCAACGGCGGCTCGAGCACCGCGATGTCGCCATCGACGTGCATCGGCAGCGGCCGGTCAAAGCGCAGCTCGAGCCAGGGCGCCTGCAGCTCGACGGTGTCGTGGATCCGGCCGAGCGTCCCCCGCATCGCCGCGACCAACCGCGGAATGCGCCCGAACGGCCCGATGCCCGGCACCAGGGTGGCATCGAGCAGGCCATCATCGGGCACTGCACGCGGGGCGAGGATGAAGCCGCCGCCGGTGGTCGGGCCGCCGTGCACCGCGAGGATCGTCATCGCGCCCTCGTAGCGCCGGTCCGGCGTCTCGAGCACCACCGGCGGCGACTCGAACTTGATCAGCGAGACCAGGGCAACGCCGAGGTAGCCGATGATGCCGCGCACCCGCTTGATGCGCGCCGCGCGGGTGTTGATGTCGCCGAGCAGGCCGACGCCGATCGCGTTGAGCACCAGGTGGTCGCCGACCCGGATCAGGTCGACCTCGCGGCGGTGGCCGTCGAGCACGACCTGCGCCGCCGCCCGGACGTCGAGCGGGATGCCGAGGGTGCGCGCGATGTCGTTGCCGGTGCCGAGCGGCAGCACGCCAAGGGCGCCGCCGCCGCTCCGGTAGAGGCCGGCCGCGGCCTGGCACACGGTGCCGTCGCCGCCCACCGCCACCACCACCTGGTGGCCGTCGCGCACCGCCTGCTCGGCAAGCTCGATCGCGTGCCACGGNCGCTCGGTGAAGACGGTCTCGCCCTCGAAGCCGAGCTCCTNGAACATCGGCGCGACTCGCGCCCACTCGCGGCCGACTCGGCCAACGGCCGCCGCTGGGTTGACGATGATCCGCATACGCGGACTCTAGCAGACCGGTGCCCTCTTTGACTCCTCCTGAACCGCCTTCGTCGCAACCTGCTGCGGCACGAACTCGTCAGGATGCGCGCAGCGCATCCATCTCGGCGCGCGAGGGGCGGAGGCTAGCCAGCGACCGCGACGCCTCACGCACACCCCGAGGCCTACGACCCGCGTGCGCCGAGGGGCCTATGCCCCACGCGCTCCTAGAGCCGCACCTGCATCCCGAGCTCGACCACCCGGTTCGGCGGCAGGCTGAAGAAGGCGGTCGCGGGACGGGCGTTGCGCGACAGGTAGGCGAACAGCGATTTCCGCCACTGCGACATGCCGCTGGTGCCGGTGGTCAGCAGCGTCTCGCGGCCGAGGTAGTAGCTGGTGTCGCCGAGCTTGACCCGCAGGCCCCGGTTCCGGCACTGCTTGAGGGCCCGCGGCACGTCCGGGGTCTCCATGAAGCCGAAGCGCGCCACTACCGAGTACACCTCGTCGCCCAGATCGCTGACCTCCACCCGTTCCGAGGGCGGCACGAGCGGCACGCGCTCGGTGAGCACGTAGAGGAGGATCACCTTCTCGTGGAGGACCTTGTTGTGCTTGAAGTGGTGGAGCAGCACCGGTGGCACGACGTCGAGGTTCGAGGTCATGAAGACCGCGGTCCCGGCGACCCGGTGCGGCTTCTCCATCCTCAGCGAGGGAAGAAAACGGTCGAGTGCGACCATCCCCTGCCTCATCTGCTCGGCAAGGAGCTCCCGCCCCTGTTTCCAGGTGACGAGCACGGTGAAGACCGCGGCGCCGACCACCAGCGGCAGCCAGCCGCCGTGCGTGATCTTGACCATGTTGGCCGAGAGGAATGGCAGGTCGATGCACAGGAACAGCCCGACCAGCATGCCGGCGCGGGCGCGGCTCCAGCCCCACCGCTCCCGCGCCACTGCATAGAGCAGGATCGTGGTGATGGTCATGGTCCCGGTGACCGCCAGTCCATAGGCCGCGGCCAGGCTGGACGACGACCGGAAAACCAGGGTCAGGGCGCAGCAGGCGACCAGGAGGAGCGAGTTGATTTCCGGCACGTAGATCTGCCCGCGCGCGACGCTCGACGTGTGGACGACGTCCATCCGTGGCGAGTAGCCGAGCTGCATCGCCTGCTGGGCGAGCGAGAAGGCACCGGAAATGAGGGCCTGCGATGCGATGACAGCAGCCGCTGTCGCGATTGCCACCACCGGGTAGAGCAGTCCCACAGGCGCGAGGGCGAAGAACGGGTTGGCGACCGCACGAGCGCCGCCGCCGAGAATGACCGCACCCTGGCCGAAGTAGTTGAGCAGCAGGCACGGGCAGACCAGGACCGACCAGGCGAATCGGATCGGCCGCGGCCCGAAGTGGCCCATGTCCGCGTACAGGGCCTCGGTGCCGGTGAAGCAGAGCACCACCGCGCCGAGGACGAAGAGGCCGTGAAGGCGGTGGCTGACGAGGAAGCCGATCCCGTGCCACGGCGCCACCGCCGCGAGCACCTCCGGGTGCCGCACGACCCAGGGGAGGCCGAGGGCGGCGATCATCACGAACCACAGCACCATGGCCGGCCCGAACATCGCCCCGACCCGCGCCGTGCCTCGCTTCTGGACCAGGAACAGCGCGACGAGAATACCGAGCGAGATCGGCACCACGAACGGACGGAGGACCGGGGTCGCCACCTCCAGCCCCTCGACCGCGCCGAGGACCGTAATCACCGGCGTGATCATGCCGTCGGCGAACAGCAACGCGGTTCCGAACAGCCCGAGGAGAATGAGCCAGCGCCGGCGGCGCCTGCGACCGTCGCCATCCGGCGCCGGCGAGATCAGGGCGATCAGCGCCATGATCCCGCCCTCGCCCCGGTTGTCGGCGCGCATCACGAACACCAGGTACTTGAGGACCACGACCAGGGCGAGCGACCAGAAGACCAGTGACAGCACACCGAGGACGTTGGCGGGCGTCGGCTCGGCGCCGTGCCCGGGCGCGAAGCACTCACGGATCGTGTACAGCGGCGACGTCCCGATGTCGCCGTAGACCACGCCGAGGGCGGCCAGCGAGAGGGTCGCCAGATCGCGCCGACTGGTGATCCGCGGCGCGGCGTCGTCGAGTTCGTCGACGCCGTTGTCGGTGGGCGGCGTCTCGGTCATGCGCCCTCGCGCCGGAGGACGACTGCAAGGTCACGGCTACCCAGCAGCAAGCGCGAAGCTCGGCGCCGGATCCGCCTCGGCGGCGAGGCGTACCCGTCAGCTGGTGGTGGAGCAGCAGGCGCCGACCGGCGGCCGGCCAACGGTGTGTGCAGCACTGTCTTCCTCTCTTCGACGCCTGCGAGGTGAGCTGACGGGCTCGGGCCGAAGAGATTGCCCTACGCCTCAGGCGATGCGCCCCTGAAGTGGTTCCCCCGCTCCCGCCCTCGGCGGGACTCGGCGCTCGACGCACCTATACACCTCGCCATCGGCGGATACCCAGGCCGTGATCCGGCCTTGATGCGCTCTTGACACTTTTCGGCAGACCCTTGTCAACTTCTTGACCAGGGAGGCGTTGACGAGTCCTTGACGCGCCCGGCTCCGACCTTTCCGCCCAATTGACGTCCGCTGCCCGACACTTCGTTCGATGGCCGATGTCACCTTCGTCCGTGGTCCGTTCGGCTCCGATGCTGACAGTGGTCGCCTGCAATCGCTGGTGGACGGCCAGCTCCGGTGCGAGCAGCTGGCTTCCCGCCGGCGCCTCCTGACCTCGCTGCTCGCGCTGCTGTCGGCGCCGGTGTGGGCGATGGCGGTCTGGCCGCAGCTCCTCGGGGGCTCTGACCGGCGCTTCCTGCTCTACCTGTTCGGCTTCCTCCTCGTGCTGAGCTGCTGGGCTGCGATCGAGGAGTGGCGAGCGAGCAACCGCCTTCGATGGCTCCTCCAGCGGGCGTCCGCAGCCTCCGGCTGGTCAGGAGCCGCCGCACTGCCTGAGGGCGACTCCCCGGTCTCGGATCGGGGCGCGAGCGCGGCGGCCGGGCATCGTCACCTCTGAGAGGCTCATCCGTGCAAGACCTCCTGGTGGTTGCAGTCACTCTGCTGTTCTTCGCCGTATCGTGGCTCATCGTCCGCGCCTGTGAGCGCGTCTGACTGGAATCGACATGAGCGTGGAGCATGCTGCCGGCCTGCTGGTGTCGTTGCTGCTCCTCGTCTACCTCGGCTATTCGCTGCTGAAGCCCGAGCGTCACTGAAGGCGAGACCTGCCGTGACCCTGATCGGATGGACCCAGATCCTCGTGTTTCTCGCCATGGTGCTGCTGGCGGCGCCTCCGCTGGGGACGTACATGCATCGGGTGTTCGAGGGCCAGGCGCATCCGCTGATGCGCCCGCTCGGGTGGCTGGAGCGTCTCGTCTACCGCGTTTGCCGGGTCGATGGCCGCGAGCGGCCATGGCAGACCTACGCCGCCTCTCTGCTGGGTTTCAGCGGCGCGAGCATGCTCGTCACGTACGCCATCCAGCGCCTGCAACACGTGCTGCCGCTCAACCCGCAGAGCCTCGGTCCGGTGGAACCGCTGTCGGCCTTCAACACCGCTGCGAGCTTCACCACCAACACCAACTGGCAGGGCTACGCCGGCGAGGCGACCATGAGCTATCTCACCCAGATGACCGGCCTTGCCTGGCACAACTTCGTCTCGGCCGCGGCCGGATTGGCGGTCGCGGTCGCGCTCGCCCGCGGCCTGACGCGCCGAGGCGAGGGCAAGGCGCCGGGGGCGATCGGCAACTTCTGGGTCGATCTCACTCGGGGCACGGTGTATGTCCTGCTCCCGGCGAGCTTCTTCGTTGCCCTCCTGTTCGTCTCCCAAGGGGTCGTTCAGAGCCTGGCTCCCTACCAGCTGGTCACCACCCTGGACGGGGGTGAGCAGCTGATCCCCATGGGACCGGTGGCCTCGCAGGAGGCGATCAAGCAGCTCGGCACCAACGGCGGCGGCTTCTTCAACGCCAACGCCGCCCACCCCTTCGAAAACCCGACCCCGCTGACGAACTTCGTGTCGATGCTCCTTGTCTTCGCCATCCCCGCCGGTCTCACCTGGACCTTCGGCCGCATGGCGGGAGACCGGCGTCACGGGCTCGTTCTGCTCGCTGCCATGTCGATTCTGTTTCTTGCCGGTGTGACGGCGGTCTACTGGGCCGAGGCCGCCGGCAGCCCGGTCCTACGGCTGGAAGGGGCCTCCGGCAACATGGAGGGCAAGGAGGTCCGCTTCGGCATTGCGGGCTCTGCGCTGTACGCCACCGTGACGACCGACGCCTCCTGCGGCGCCGTCAACTCGATGCACGACAGCTTCACCCCGCTCGGCGGCCTGGTGACGCTCTTCAACATCCAGCTTGGCGAAGTGGTGTTCGGCGGCGTGGGCGCCGGCCTCTACGGAATGCTCGTGATGGCGATCCTGGCGGTGTTCATCGCCGGTCTGATGGTCGGGCGCACTCCCGAGTACCTGGGCAAGAAGGTCGAAAGCCGCGAGGTGAAGCTCGCCATACTCTTCGTCCTCATCCCGACTCTGGTGATCCTGGCCGGCGCCTCGCTGTCGGCGGTGACTCCTCCCGCCCTGTCGTCGCTCGGCAACACCGGTCCGCATGGTCTGACCGAGATCCTGTACGCATTCTCGAGCGCGGCCGGCAACAACGGCTCGGCGTTCGCGGGTCTCGGAGCCAACACTCCGTGGTTCAACGTCACCCTCGGCCTCGCCATGCTGATCGGCCGCTTCTGGATGATCATCCTGGTGCTCGCCATCGCCGGAGTGATGGCCGGCAAGAAGGTGTCGCCCCCGGGTGCCGGCACCCTCCCGACCACTGGCTCCCTGTTCCTGGTGCTGCTGATCGGGGTCATCGTGATCGTCGGCGCCCTGACGTTCTTGCCTGCGCTCAGCTTGGGCCCAGTTGTCGAGCACTTCCTGGCTCGCTCGGGCAGGGTGTTCTAGTGCCCGACGGGAAGCTGCACGCCGTCTCGGCTTGGGACCGCACGATCCTGCGCGCGGCGCTGCTCGACAGTCTGCGCAAGCTGGACCCGCGGGTGACGGCAAGGAACCCGGTGATGCTGGTGGTTGCGGCCGGCGCCGTTGTGACGACGGCCGGCTGGCTTGCGGACCTCCGGCCTGGCGCGACAGGCGCCGAGCCGGCCTGGTTCACCCTCTCGGTGGCTCTCTGGCTGTGGTTCACGGTGCTCTTCTCGAACTTCGCCGAGGCGCTCGCCGAGGGGCGCGGCAAGGCCCAGGCCGCGGCGCTGCGCGGCCTCCGCCGCGAGACCGTGGCGCGCCGAAAGACAAACGGCCGTGAGGAGGAGGTGCCGGCGTCGAGCCTCCGCAAGGGGGACGTCGTCGTCGTCGAGGCCGGCGAGTTGATCCCCGGGGATGGTGAGGTGGTCGACGGGATCGCGTCGGTGGACGAGTCGGCGGTGACCGGTGAGTCTGCCCCGGTCATTCGCGAGAGCGGCGGTGACCGCTCCGCCGTGACCGGCGGCACCAGGGTGCTCTCCGACCGGATCGTGGTGCGGATCACGAGCGATCCAGGCGGGGCCTTTCTCGACCGCATGATCGCCCTGGTCGAGGGGGCCAGGCGGCAGAAGACCCCGAATGAGATCGCGCTCGAAGTGCTCCTGTGCGGCATGACGATCATCTTCCTCGTCGTCTGCGTCACCCTGGTCCCGTTCGGCCTCTACTCCGGCGTGCGCTTCTCGACGACCGCGATCGCGGCCCTTCTGGTCTGCCTGATCCCAACCACGATCGGGGCGCTCCTGTCCGCCATCGGCATCGCCGGCATGGACCGCCTCGTCCGCAAGAACGTGATCCCGACCAGCGGTCGGGCGGTCGAGGCGGCCGGGGACGTGGACATCATGCTGCTCGACAAGACCGGCACTATCACGTTCGGCAATCGCCAGGCCGTGGCGTTGGTGCCGGCTCCGGGGGTTTCCGAGAAGTACCTCGCGGTAGCCGCCCAGCTGGCGTCGTTGACGGACGAGACGCCAGAGGGGCGCAGCATCGTGCTGCTCGCCAAGGAGCGCTTCGGTCTGCGAGCCGACCCGGAGCTGGTCGGCGGTCGCCTGGCGGACATCAGCTTCGTCGCGTTCTCAGCTCAGACCCGCATCAGTGGCGTCGATCTGCCGGGGGCCCGGGTGCGCAAGGGGGCCGCCGACGCCATCCGCGGCTGGTGCGCGGCAGAGGGCAACCCGGTGCCACCGCAGCTGGAGGGCGCAGTCGAGACCATCGCCAGGAGCGGTGGCACGCCGCTGCTGGTCGCACGCGACGGGCGGGCGATCGGGGTGGTCCACCTCAAGGACGTTGTCAAGGGCGGTATCAAGGAGCGCTTCGCCCGCTTCCGGGCCATGGGGCTGCAGACGATCATGATCACCGGCGACAATACGCTGACCGCTGCCGCCATCGCAGCCGAGGCCGGCGTCGACGACTTCCTGGCCGAGGCCACCCCCGAGATGAAGCTCGCATTCATCCGCGCAGAGCAGGCCAAGGGCAAGCTGGTCGCCATGACCGGCGACGGTACCAATGACGCCCCGGCCCTGGCCCAGGCTGACGTGGCCATCGCCATGAGCACCGGCACGCAGGCGGCGCGCGAGGCGGGCAACATGGTTGACCTGGACAGCGACCCGACCAAGCTGCTCGAGGTGGTCGAGGTGGGCAAGCAGCTGCTGATGACCCGCGGCTGCCTGACCACCTTCTCGATCGCCAACGACGTGGCGAAGTACTTTGCCATCCTGCCCGCCATGCTGCTGCCGGCGTTTCCCGAAATCGCGCCGCTCAACGTCATGGCCCTCTCCTCGTCACGCAGCGCAATCCTCGCCGCGGTGATCTTCAACGCGCTCATCATCGTGGCACTGATCCCACTCGCACTGCGCGGCGTGCGCTACCGCCCACTCGGAGCGGCCGCGTTGCTCAGGCGCTCGCTACTGGTGTACGGCCTGGGGGGCATGGTGACGCCGTTCGTCGGCATCAAGGTCGTCGACATGCTGCTGGCTGCCCTGGGGCTTACGTAGGAGGACTGCATGCGATCGGAGCTCGTGATCGCCCTGCGGATGGTCGTCGCCACCCTCGTCCTGACCGGCGTGGTCTATCCCCTCGCCGTCTGCGCCTGCGCTCAACTCCTCTTTCCTCGCCAGGCCGACGGCAGCATGGTGGCGGTCGGCGCCCGGGTCGTGGGGTCCGAGCTGATCGGTCAGGAGTTCGCAAGTCCGGGCTACTTTCACGGCCGACCGTCTGCCGCGGGCCCGGGGGGCTACGACTCCAGCGCGTCGGGAGGCTCGAACCTCGGTCCCACCTCGGCCAGGCTCAGGGACCGTGTTGCGGCAGAGGCAGCGCGCCTGCGCAGGGACAACGCGAGCGCGCCGGGTCCGGTCCCGGGCGAGCTGGTGGCAGCCTCGGCAAGCGGCCTCGACCCTCACCTCAGCCCCGATGCCGCCCTCTGGCAGGCGCCGCGGGTCGCAGCGGCGCGGGGGGTCCCACTGTCGGCGGTGCAGTCGGCGGTGGCGGCACACGTCGAAGGCCGGTCGCTCGCCATCCTCGGCGAGCCGAGGATCAACGTCCTCCTGCTGAACCTGGACCTCGATCGCCGGTTCGGACTTCCGTAGGCCGCGCTACCATCAACTTGACGATGTCTGCCGTCAAGAGTGAGCCGCGGCCGGACCCGGACCAGCTCCTCGAGCTGGCCGCCGAGGAGGAACGAAAGCGCGATCGTGGGCGGCTCAAGGTGTTCCTCGGCTACGCGGCCGGCGTGGGGAAGACCTACGCCATGCTTGAGGCAGCGCGGCGCCGACNNGCNGATGGGNTCGACCTCGTGGTGGCGCTTGTGGAAACCCATGGGCGTGCAGAGACCGAGGCACTGTTGGAAGGTCTCGAGATGGTGCCGCGCCGCGAAACGACCTACCGCGGGGCCCGGCTGACAGAGCTCAATCTCGACGCCGCGCTGGCACGCAACCCGGGCATCGCACTGGTCGACGAGCTGGCCCACACCAACGCGCCCGAATCGCGGCACCCCAAGCGCTGGCAGGACGTCGAGGAGCTGCTGGCGGCCGGCATCGAGGTCTGGACCACCCTCAACGTCCAGCACCTTGAGAGCCTGGCCGAGGTGGTGGCCCGAATCACCGGGGTCGCGGTGGGCGAACGGGTGCCGGACCGTCTGCTGGACCAGGCGGACGAGATCGAGCTGGTCGACGTGCCGCCCGAGGAGCTGCTGCAGAGGCTTGCCGACGGCAAGGTCTACGTGCCCGAGCAGGCGGCACGCGCCACGCAGCTGTTCTTCCGTTCCGGCAATCTGTTGGCGCTGCGGGAGCTCACCCTGCGCCGGGCGGCGCGGCGCGTCGACGAGCAGATGCGGGCGTACATGACGTTGCGCTCGATCCCGGGCCCGTGGCCGGCGGCGGAGCGGCTCCTGGTTTCGGTTGCCGGCAGCCCATACAGCGCGGAGCTCATCCGTGCCACCCGCCGCCTTGCCGACGAGCTGCGGGCGGAGTGGTTCGCAGTCTATGTCGAGACTGCGGAGAGCGACCGGCTGAGCGAGGACAACCGGCAGCGGATCTTCCGCGACCTCGCACTTGCCGAGCAGCTTGGAGCCCAAGTCGCCACCCTGGAGGGGAGCTCGGTGGCGGAGGAGGTCCTCCGCTTTGCGCGCGCCCACAACGTCACGAAGCTGGTCGTGGGTCGGCCCACGCGGCGGCGAGGCCTCGCCCGCGTCCAGCGGTCGATCTTCAGCGACCTGGTTGTCCAGGCAGCGCCGATCGACCTGGTCGTGGTCAGCGTCGGCCCCGCCGTACCGGCAGCCGACGTGCGACGCGCTCCGCCACGGGAGAGGGCTAATTGGCGGCAGGTCGTCGACGCGCTGGCGCTGGTGGCGGCGGCAACGGCGCTCGGGCTGCCGCTTGCCGGTCGCCTGGAGCCGACCAACCTGGTCATGGTGTACCTGGTCGCAGTGCTCATTGCCGCCCTCAGGCTCGGGCTCGTTCCCGCCCTGGTCGCCGCCGGTGTGTCGGTGATCGCCTTCGACGTGATGTTCGTGCCGCCGCGCCACAGCTTCACGGTGCACGACACGCAGTACCTCATCACCTTTCTTGGCCTCTTTCTGGTCGGTGCGGTCACCAGCACCTTGGTGTCCCGCCTGCGCGCCCAGACCGCGGCGGCCCGGGCCCGCGAGGCGCAGACCGGAGCGCTGCTGAACCTCTCCCGGCGACTCTCCACCCTCAGCCAGCCGGTGGACGTGGCCCGCTGCCTGCTCAAGGAGGCGGGCGAGGTGAGCGGCCTCGACGGGCTCGTGCTGGCGCTCCGGGAGCCGGTCGACGTGCTGTCCGGCTCACCTCCGGCGGGAGGCCTGGCCGCCGCCGACCTCGCCGCGGCCCGCTGGTGCGCACGCCACGGCCAAGCGGCCGGCCGCGGAACCGACACCCTGCCTGCGGCCAGCCACCTGTGGCTGCCGGTGCTCGCCGGCCGCGAGCCGGGAGTGGTGCTGGGCCTTGCAGTGCCCGCATCTGGCCAGGTGCTGGCGCCCGACCGGCGGCGGCTGGTCGAGGCGCTGGCGACCCAAACGGGCCTCGCACTCGAGCGCGCCGAGCTCGCTGAGCAGGCGCGCGAGGCCGAGCTCCTGACCGCAGCCGACCGCCTGCATCGGGCCATCTTGAGCTCGGTTTCCCACGACCTGCGGACCCCGCTCGCCACCATCGTCGGAGTGCTCTCGACGCTGCGCGAGCAGAGCGAACGGCTGGACGGCGAAGCGCGGGCTGGTTTGCTGGCCGAGGCTTTCGACGAAGCCGAGCGGCTCGACCGCGTGGTGGGCGGGCTGCTCGACCTCTCACGCCTCGAGGCAGGGCGCCTCGAGCTGCATCGGGAACCGATCGAGCCGCAGGAGCTGGTCGGGAGCGCCCTCACGCAGTCGCCGGTCCGGGCCGAGTCCGACCGCATCCGCCTCGACGTTCCAGATGACCTTCCCGCCGTCGAGGGTGACGCCGCGCTCCTCACCCAGGCGGTGGTCAACCTGCTCCACAACGCGCTCAAGTTCTCGCCCGGCGGGAGCGTGGTGGAGGTGACGGCGAGGGCGGTCGGCGACGCTTTGCGGCTCGAGGTGCGGGATCACGGCGAGGGCATCCCGGAGACCGAGCTCGAGCGGGTGTTNGAGAAGTTCTACCGCGCCCACCGGGGTGACGCGGCCGGCGGCAGCGGGCTCGGCCTCGCGCTCAGCCGTGGTATCGTCGACGCTCACGGCGGACGAGTGTGGGCGGAGCGGGCCGAGACCGGCGGCACCAGGCTCGTGCTCGAGCTTCCGCTGGGTCGATCCGAGGAGGGCAGGACACCATGAGTGCCGTCCGGGTGCTGGTCGTCGACGACGAGCGGCCGATCCGGCGCTTCCTGC
>Ga0031656_10000205_pt1 | contig 18114 bp, 19 predicted proteins | sample FrelakmetDIP11DI_FD_55080 | JGI IMG/M metagenome (GOLD analysis project Ga0031656, IMG submission 55080) | Freshwater lake sediment microbial communities from the University of Notre Dame, USA, for methane emissions studies - DIP11 DI | ecosystem: Environmental > Aquatic > Freshwater > Lake >... | reverse complement strand
ACCACATATTCCCCGCCAAACTCTGTTCTCTACAGGGTTCTCTTGGATATTTGTTTGGTAATGTACTGGAGATACTTTACTTTTTCTCTATAGTATGCTTACCAACTGAAAACACCCTTCTATCAGAAGATGTTCGTTTCGATTTGAATTATTAAGGAACGAATTGCCGTGGCAACTCATGCTCTCACCGATCAAGTTGTATGGATGGTGAATTGAATGGATTTGAATTTTTTGATACAATTCCTCTCCCCACCGACCCTCCCCGGTTATAATTCGCTCAATAGTCCACTCTCACGGAGCTCCTAATGATCCCCAACCAATGGTACATCGTCCTCGAATCCAAGGAAGTGCACACAGGGAAACCGGTGGGTGTTACCCGCATGGGCGAGAAAATGGTCTTCTGGCGTGACACCCACGGGAAAATCGCCTGCGCGGTCGACTTGTGCCCACACCGGGGGGTTGCCCTCAGCGCTGGAAAGCTGATTGGCGATTGCATCCAGTGCCCCTTCCATGGCTTCGAGTTTGATTCCACCGGGCGTTGCACGCTCATCCCTGCCAACGGTCGCTCGGCTGAGGTTCCCAAGGTCTTCAAGGCGAAAGCCTACCCGGTGCGTGAGGTATACGGCCTCATTTATCTCTGGTGGGGCGAGCCGCGTGAAGAATACCCTGCCCTGCCCGACTTTGACTACATGCGCGACCCAAACCTGGTATACAGCACCGCCACCGATGTATGGAATGCCCACTACTCGCGCGTCATCGAGAATCAGCTGGACGTGGTCCATGTACCCTTTGTGCATTCCACCACCATTGGACGGGGCAACAAGACCGTGGTGCAGGGTCCACGTATCAATGTCGATGAGTTCCCCAATGGCGCTGACATGATCAACATTTGGACCCAAAATGAAGTCGAGCAGGGACAGATCCCACTCAAGCCAAATGACATGCCTCACACCGACCGGCACCCACAGCTCCAATTCCGCTTCCCCAACATCTGGCATAACTGGATTGGGGATACATTCCACCTGTTCCTGGGCTTTGCTCCCATCGATGGCGAGCATACCAAGCTCTACCTGCGCACCTACCATAGCGTGAAAATACCCATCCTGCGCCAGATCGTCAATCAATTCGGCAACCTGAGCAATATTTATATCGAACGCCAGGACCGGCGGGTGGTTATAACCCAACGACCCTTGCGTTCCGATTTGAAAATCGGTGAAAGGCTCATCCCAGGGGATGCCCCGGTGATCGAGTATCGCCGGCGCAGACAAGCGTTGATCGAGGGCAAGCCATAAGCCTTTTGTTACCGCTATCGAGATTACTCACCCATCCCGATACGGATCCACTCAAATATTTGCAGGTAACCTGAAAATGTGGATCCATCAGTAATTACCAGCTCTCATTAGAACTGGTATGGTCTATACCACAGCTCCTCATAATCTCATCATCCAAAGGTTTGATATTTCATTCAAAAAGCTGATTGCTGTCGGTTGGCAGCGGTTTTTCTAGCACACATCTTGCATCAACCTGCCTGGACCTCAGGAGTGCTCCTTGATGCCAGGGGATAGAGGAGCATCCTGTGGTCGAATCCCTGTGAGGAATTTGCCGCATCCATGGAATGGAAAAATAGCCTGACCTCCCACGCCCGTTTTCAAGACCTTCTTGCCTGGAATGTATTGGAGAAAGCGACCAACCAGCTGGCTTCCGCCCGTATCGTTCTGGTAGCAGGCTTAACCTGGATATTCACATTGGGCATTCAAGCCGAAATGCCTTTTTACCAGACCAGAAACCTGAGGTTGATCAACTGGGTCTCATTCGCAAGCCTTCTGCTGGCCTTACCAGGCTCCTTTTTACTGATGCTGGCAGGTTTTGAACACACATTCAGCCTGTTGGTGAGTGGATTACTGATTTTTAGCGTCATTCTAACCCTCAACTATACCCACCTGGTGCAGTACACGCAGGCGATCTTCGCCTTCTCTCCTGCCATAGTCATCCTGGTTTATTCCTTGATTGAGCTATCTACGGGTGGTTTATCCAACCCTCTGACCTATATCCTTGCGCGCCAGGGATTCTGCCTGGCTCTCCTGCTGCCTATCTTGATTTATGGATACGAGCGCTCCCTTGGATGGATGGTTTTGGGTTTTTGCGTGATCCTTTTCCTGTGCTTTGATGTGCTCAGCGCGCACTTCAGCGGGACTCTCATCAGCGATGCCACTGGGATCAGTCAGGGACTTTTTTCAGTCTTGTCGGTCCTGCAGGTTGCAGGATTGTCAGCCTGCCTGCTCTATATCCAGGGTTTTACAATGCAGCATGAACAAAAGGTGCGCCGGTCTCACGAAAAACTGCAGGGCATGGTCATCCGCGATGGTATGACGGGGCTGTTCAACCACACTTTCATGGAGCAGCTGATTGGTGATGCAATCAACCGCTCAAAACGCTCTAAAAGTCCGCTCTCCCTGCTGATGATTGATGTGGATTCCTTCAAGCAGATCAACGATACTCATGGTCACAATGCCGGGGATGAGGTCTTGAAACAGCTGGCAAAATTGCTGGAGGGAAGCAAGCGAAATACTGATTATCTGGGTCGGTGGGGCGGGGATGAGCTGGTGCTGCTGCTCACCGACACCAATTTACAAGGCGCTGCCAACCTGGCAGAGAAGCTGCGCATTCTGGTGGAAAATCATGCCTTTTCATACCAGCGCCCCCTGACCATCAGCCTGGGAGCGAGTGAGTATCAAAGCCAGGATGATGTGGCAGGATTCATTGGCCGGGCAGACGCAGCCATGTACCGGGCTAAACGTGGGGGCAGGAACCGGGTGGGAAGACAGAAAACTGCGATCAGTAATTAGCTATTAGCAATTAGCAATCAGTGTCAAGTTCTGAAATACAAACACCCAAAAATTCGCCTCTTAGATTATCATTACTTCCCAGATGGGAAATTATCTTCTGCCTGCTAATAATATAGGTCTGGGTAATATCCTGGGAGTGAATCGCATTGCAGATTAGCCGGGTAANACGTCCAAAAAGCGCTGCNAAACGAACCTATGACCGTTTGAGCCATGTTTACGATTGGCTGGCTGGCTCGAGCGAGTCACAGTTCATGTACGAAGGTCTGGAACTGTTGAAGATTGAGAAGGGGGATACAATCCTGGAGATCGGTTGTGGCACCGGGAAAGCCCTGTTGGAGCTTTGCTGTTTGGCTGGTGATGATGGAAAGGTGTTAGCCATCGACCTTTCACGCGGCATGCTGCAAAAGTCACGTGCCACACTGATGAGCGCTGGCATACAGCCAGGACCATNTCTATTGGAGGGAGATGGCGCCACCCTGCCCTACCAAAGGGGAAGTTTCAACGCAGTTTTTATCANCTTCACATTAGAATTATTTGACACACCGGAAATCCCGCAGGTGTTGGATGAATGCCTGCGAGTTCTGCTTCCGGGTGGGCGCTTAGGCGTGGTAAGCATGATGAAACCCGAACATCCAGGGACGATCGTACGCCTATACGAATGGTTCCATGATACCCTACCTTCTTACGTGGACTGCCGGCCAATCGATGGGCAAAGCGTAATCCGTGAGGCAGGGTTTACGATCCTTGTGCGCCAGGTGCGGAGTATGTGGGGTCTACCTGTGGAGATAGTGGTCGCAAGCAAATTGTAATAGGTCTGATCATGTGACCGCCAGGCGACCCTCCGGGTAGTGCAGGTACCGCTTCTCTTCCATAACACGGCGGATGCGTTCTACCCCTTGATAGATATCCTCAAAACTTATATACAAGGGCGCAATACCCAGGCGGATGTTATCGGGCTCACGAAAATCAGGGATCAGGTCCATCTCTTCGATCAGGGCGCGGTTGATGCGGTAGCCTTGCGGGTGGCGGATGGAGACATGCGAGCCACGCATGTTGGGATCGCGCGGGGTACCCAGCGTGAATCCCAGTGGGGCAAGCTCTACATCGAATAGATCAATAAGATACTTGGTCTGGGAGATCGATTTACGCCGGATACGCTGGATACCTGCCTGCAGCAGCACATCCAATGATGCTTCCATGGCCAAAGAAGACAGAATGGGTGGGCTACTGACCATAAAGTGTGCCATACCTGGAGCAGGCGAGAAATCCAAATCGAAGGCAAAGGGTNAATTTTGAGCAAACCAACCCCAGATGGGCTGATGCAGCTGCTCTTGAAGGTGAGTACGCACGTAAAGAAATGCCGGGGAACCGGGTCCGCCATTGAGGTACTTATATGTACAGCCCACAGCCATGTCTGCTCCCCAGGCATCCAGCTCGACCGGCACTGCCCCCACCGCGTGGCAAAGGTCCCAAAGCATCAGCGCGCCAGAATTATGTGCCAGCCGGGTGACATCCCGCCCATCGTACATAAACCCAGATTTGAAAGCCACATGCGACAGGCTCACAAGCGCTGTGTTTTCGTCAACAGCCGATTCTATATCATCCGGATGGATGCTGATCCCATCACGCGAACGAACCAGGTGCAGCGTGTGTCCCTTCCCCAGCAAGGCAACGCAGGATTGCAGGATATACAGGTCGGAGGGGAAGTTAAACTCATCACTGACAATCTTCGTTCGCCCGGGGCGCTGCGCCAGGGCAGCCATAACGAGCTTGAATAGATTGATAGAAGTTGTATCGGTAATCACAACCTGTTTTGGAGCCGCACCGACCAACCTGGCAATCTTCTCACCAATGCGTTGGGGAGCATCGAACCAGTCAGCATTCCATCCGCGGATGAGCTTATCACCCCAATCATCAACAACCACCGACAGCCGTTCAGCCGTCACCTTGGGCAGGCGCCCGAGCGAGTTTCCATCCAGGTAGATCAGGTGTGGATCCGGGATGACAAATTGATCCCGAAATTCTACCAATTCGTCGACAAATAATTCGGGGTCAGGGATGGGTTTTGGTGTCATTGCTCAGCTCTCCATTTTTAGAAGTAATTACGATACCGATTATATCTCCACCACATCATTGGGACCAAAGCGTTGTTAAAAAAATCATCGGTGAGGCATATTAAAAAACAGGTAAAATTATCCCAGTAATCCTGATGGCTCAGGTCTACTGACCAGGAGAATAATGGAAATCCTTCTAGCGCTATATGCCTTCGCCGGGTTACTTCTGGCAGGGCTATCCGTCCCACTCATCCTGCATAAAATCCCACCGAATGGATTATATGGCTTTCGGATTCCTTCCACGCTCGAGAATCCAAAGCTGTGGTACAAGGTAAACGCGTACGCAGGAGGACGTTTCCTGGTTGTGGGTCTGGGCACAGCGGTTGGGTCGATCATCCTATACTTTACCTCCCCGCCTAACGTGGACGTCTATGCGCTGAGCTGCCTGGGCTGGTTTTTAGCCTTGTTCCTATGGGCTATGATCACCAGCTTCCTGTACCTGAAAGCGATGCAGAGGGAGCTACCTGATTAGGGTAAGCGGGCAATTTGAAAGCGTCCTCCCGAATATTTGCGTAATAATTCCAATAATTCTTCCAACGCCCGTTGGACATCGGTCTCACCGCCATCATGCTGCGCCTCGATGGTGAACAGTGCGTGGGTTGTATCTTCCCTGGCAGCACTCTCATCACTTTGTCGATGGCACCAGCGCCTGGCAATGACCAGACCGGTTTCATCGGCAAAAATGACCTCACCAGGAATGGGATGTTCTACAACAGTCTCACCCAGCGGCAGGTAGCGTTCGGAACCATTAGAAAAACGCACTGTGACAGGCAGCTTCAGAGAGCGCAGATTAAAAGCTGCAACTGGCAGAGCATAATGGATGCTGACCATGTTTGCTACATCTACCAGGGTGTTAATGCTCGGAATATCGCCTTTCTTGGTGAGCCGACGCAACAATGCTTCAATAGAAGAACGGTACTGGGTGGGATCCACTCCAAATTTACGGAACGCCGCACGCCAACCTGCCAGCGAGGGAATTTCACTGATGGGGATCTGCCCAATACGCTNGATCACAGCTTTTTGTTCTTGAATGAACTCCGCGTTTAAAGCGTCTGAGGTGGGCGGATTATTCAATCCTTCTGCCAGGATGACACCGGCATGCAGGGTTGGAAATTGGGAAAGAATTTCAGGATGGTATCGAAAGACATGATCCATATGGGTATTATAAACGAAGGAAAGGTAACTACTAACCCATCCCTCCATTTTCCCCCCATTCCCTAAAATATCTGGTAAGGGGGGACTGAGATCAGAAAAATGATGATGCAGGAAAACCACCTGCGTCATCATTTTTCTGGATATACTCTTCTAAAATAGCCGCTTGTGACTTAGCAAAATCAATCAGTGAGTAGTTACAAGTAAATAATAGCCCATTCGGTCGTCTAAATCCTGCCGTTATCAATATTTTTGTAGTAGAATACTGCCCATGAATAAGACTGAATTTCTACATAACCTACAGAACGGACGTCGCCAATGGCAGCAGACATGGAAAGGCATCGATCTCTTCGGTACCTCCAGACCCCGCACACCGGGTGATATGAGCCTGCGCGATATCCTCTTTCACGTTGCCTGGTATGAACGCGAGATGGTGGAGCTGATGCGGCTGCGCACCCTGGTCGGTTCACAGTGGTGGACATTACCCGTAGATGTGCGCAATGAGAACATCAAGACTGAAGGAGCTAATTATTCTTTACTGCAGTCATGGAGACAGGAGCAGGAAGTCTACGACGAGCTGCTGGCACAAGTGCAAACTTTACGTGATGAGGAACTGGAAGATGCCCGATTTTTCCAGGATATGCCAAGTGACTGGAAACCATGGGAGGTAATTGCCAGTAATACCTACGAGCATTTCGCTGACCATTTTTCCGGCATTTTTTAGACCAGGAATCAAAATTGATATTGGTATAACCTGAAGGATTTTTAGTCGTCCTTCAGGTTTTTATGTAATTACCACGCAGGTGTTCCGGTAACAACTGAGCGATGTGGTGCATGATAATTTGGCCTACTATACGATCTCGCTCAGCGGCTGATTGGACATTTGGTAGTTCCAGGGGATATAACGCTCCACAATTCAGATTGACACGACCATCCTCCGTCCAGATGCCAACGGGTAGGATTAGTGGGCAGTATTGTGTTAAAAGGTAAATAAATCTCCCTACACCTGGAGGTAATGGACCCAAAATCCCATCGCGTGTATCTGCACCTTCCGGAGACAGCCCAATTATGGGCAGTGGGGTTTCCCTGGCATATTTGAGCACTGCACGTACTGCGATTGCCCGTTTTTCGATATCTGCCGGATCTGGCGGCATGGCTGGCATGGGTGTGAACCCGAATAACCCTGCCAAATGCGGAAACAGCCAATGGGTGAGCCCACTGAGCCAGCCTGAATTTGTCCAACCGGCAGTCATCACCCAATGAATATCCAGGGGTAAAATTGCACTGATGAGGGTAGCAATCCACATAGCTTGAAAGCCGGGGGAAGAATAGTGGTTTACGGTGACGAGCACCCCCTGCCTGGGATCCGCCTGGTTTAGAATGGCAGGTAAGGTCTGCGCATAAGTGCGGTTCACATGAGGTGTGGGACGTAAAGTACGGGTAAGCAGCTGGGCAATAGGACGAAATGGGATGGGCATTTTAAATACAATCGCATTATTATAATGTCATCCTTGCGGGCTTGCAATTCAAGCCCTGGCATTTTACAATTGCACCACTGCAATAATCAATTTTACAGATTGAAAGGAGAAAGTATGCGACCGGAATGGGATATTTACTTCATGAAAATTGCGCATGTAGTTGCATTGCGCAGCACATGTGATCGGGCATTTGTGGGAACTGTGATTGTATTGGAAAAGCGTATCCTGACCACCGGTTTCAATGGTTCACCTGCAGGGCTCCCCCACTGCGATGAGACCGGTCACCTGATGGTGGATGGTCACTGCGTGCGTACCATCCACGCAGAAGCCAACGCTATCATCCAGGCAGCTTTACACGGAGTGAGCACCAAGGGATCCACCTGCTACGTGACCCACTTCCCTTGCATCCAATGCGCCAAGATGCTGATTAATGCTGGTATCGTGCGTATTGTCTATGACCAGGAATACCGCATCGATGAGAACACACTTGGGTTCCTGCGTATGGCAAATATTGAATTGGTGCAGGTGATTGGAGAGGATTAAATGGTAAAACACCTCAAGCTGTTTACCCCCGGACCGGGAGATGTGGATGAGGATGTGCTGGCTAGCCTGGCAACACCAGTCATACGTCACTACGGACCCGAGTGGATGGAAATCTATAACCAGACGCAGGGGTTGCTCAAACAGGTATTCAAAACAAAAAATGAGATCTTCTTTGTACCAGGGGCAGCTTCCAGCTTGATGGACATGGCGATTGGCAGCCTGTTAGCTACGGGAGAAAAGATCATTGTGGGGGATAATGGTTTCTTCGGCGAGCGACTGGCAATAATAGCCAGGGGCTACGGTTTGCAAACCATTACCTTAAATGCCCCCCTGGGCAAACCACTTGACCCTGATAGCCTGGGTAGCTTACTCAAACAGCATCCGGATGCCAAAGTGGTGGCGCTGGTCCATCATGAGACTGGCACTACGGTGATGAATCCACTTAGCGAGCTGGCACGAATGGCGAGTGAGGCCGGGAAGGCAGTGGTGGTGGATGCAGTATCCTCACTGGGTGGGACGGATGTGCGCGTGGATGAATGGGGGATCGATATCTGCGTGACGACCCCCAACAAGTGCCTGGAAGCCCTGCCTGGTATAGGCTTCATTTGTGTATCCCCGCGCGCCTGGGAGCTGGTGGACAGCCACAGCCAGGTTAATCATGGATGGTATTTAAACTTAAAAACCTGGCGCCAATACGCCACAGAGTGGGGCAGCTGGCATCCCACCCCCGTGACCCTGCCTACCAACATCATCCTGGCCGTGCATACAAGCCTGCAAAAGATCGTTGCAATGGGCTTGGAAGAGCATTTTGAAAAGTACAGGTGGGCAAGCCAGGCAGTACGGCAGGGATTGCGTAATCTGGGATATGAGATGTTTGTGGAGGATGCATACGCCTCACCGATCGTCACCGGGGTGAGGCGGCGCGCGGAGTTCGAGGTGGCAGAAATGAGCAAGTGGCTCGTTGAACAGCGCGGGATTGCCATTGGGGGAGGCCTGGGTGAGCTATCGGGCAAGATCTTCCGCGTGGGTCACCTGGGCAAGGCGTCTTCGCGCGAATACCTGGTGGACTTCCTGTATGCCATGGAGGAATTCCTGCGTCAGAAGGGTATTCCCGTCGCGGTGGGCGCCAGCCTGGGTGGATTGTAGAAGGGATGATGGCTTGAGCAGCTTGACCTATTCAATTTCCAAAGATATTTTTGAAAAATTCCCGGGTTACTGCCGGGGGGTTGTGCTGGCGTTCGATTTGCACAATGGAGCATCCCCCGAAAAGTTGGTCCAGAGGCTGCGCGAGGCAGAAGCCTCGGTGCGCCAGCAGACCAAGATCGAGAGTATCGCCGAACACCCGCGCATCAAGCCCTGGAGGGAGGCGTATAAAACCTTTGGCGCAAAGCCGAGCGAATACCGCTCGTCCGTGGAAGCCATGGCACGCCGGGCACTGCGCGGCGACCCACTACCCAGCATCAATATGCTGGTGGATATCGGGAACATCATCTCGCTTGAGCACCTGGTGCCGGTGGGCGGGCATTCCCTGGATGAATTGACCCAGGATATTGCCCTGCGCTTCGCTACAGGTGAAGAAATTTTCATCCCATTCGGCTCAACTGAGCTTGAACATCCCTTACCAGGAGAGGTTATCTTTACCGAAGGCCTCACCGTCCTCACACGTCGCTGGACCTGGCGGCAGGCAAACCATAGCCTCACCCTGCCGGAGACGCGGGTCATCGAATTCAACATCGACCGCCTGCCTCCGGTTGAGCTGGAGGAGGTGCATGCCATCGCCAGTCAGGTGATGGGTTTGGTGGGTGAGTTTTGTGGGGGGAGAATGCGGTACGAGATACTAAGTTCTAGCCATCCACAGATGAAGTTGAATTAGACTGGCAATTTCCATATCGTTAACAATTTCACCTTCTACATATCTAAACTTTCCAAAGGCCAGATGCTTTAATATAAAACGGCATCTGTTCTTGTTATTTCACGGGTAATATACCCTTAATGGCAAATAACCCATGTGGTTTAAAACACAGGTCATTGGATGTGTGTTGTATTTAACGTATTACACTACATTTCGAAGAATTCAATCACCACTTATTTATTGATGATGCATCGGCTTATACGTGATTGTGAGCATTAACGTACTTATGCGGTTCTTTATCGAATGCCTTTTTACAACCAGGCGAGCAGAAGTACTAAATTGTCCCTTGGTATTCTGACTTTCCAGCTGCTGTTTTGGGTTCGACAGCCATTCCACAGATTGGATCTTTTTCCATATCTGTATTCTCCAATATATTCAGTGTTATATTCAGACCAGCTATCTTTTGAGATAGTTCTACCTCTCTATGGTAAGTCCCGCCGCTTCCCAATCGACCATGCCACCATCCAGGTTATAAATGTTGGTGTATCCCAGGCCAACCAGGACCTTGGCAGCAATATCACTCATCCGGTCGCTGCGGCAATACAAGACGATCTTGGCATTCTTATCCGGCAGCTTATCAAGGTTTTGGGCAATTTGGTCGTAGGGGATGGACAGGTCCGTTCCGGGGATATCACCTTCAAAAGGAATATGTACGTTGATGAACGTGAAATCTTTATCTGCCAGCATGGTTTGCAACTCCGAGGCATTTACATCGGTGTAAGAGCCTCCATCGACCATCACCTGCTTACCAACCGCATCTGCAGCTGGCTGGGTTGTTGCAGTGTTAGAGCAAGCGGAAAGCAACATTAATACGACTAACGCGGATATGGTTATTGTTCGTGTCATTTAACATTCTCCAAATTTTACATGTTTTCTACAATATTACGCTCATCTATACGATTGATTTGGAAATAATTACGTCAAACCAGATCACGATAGTCGTATAAACAAGCTCAATACGCTATTTCAAAGCATCCAATACAGAGAGTAGACTGCGTTTCACTTCCTGGGGGATCCCCAGCATAGATGCTTTCGTCTTTTCATCCACCACGCTGAACATCACTTCGGGATCTTGGATGCTGACCAAAACGCCATCGCTTTCCTGCTTCAGCACGACATTGCAGGGTAACAGTAAACCCAGCTTATCATCAGCAGATAGTGCCCGGTAAGCAAAGCTGGGATTGCATGCACCCAATATCTGATAAGGCTTGAAATCCACATCGATCTTCTGCTTGAGGATCTTCTGGACATCGATCTCAGTGAGGACCCCAAAACCCTGTGTTTTTAATGCTTCCACGACCCTGGGTTTTACTTCTTCGAGGGTTCCACTAACCATTTTACTCATTCCATATATTGCCATCGTCATGATCTCCATCTATTTACACACTTAGATGTATTAAAACCTAAAAAGTGACAATCAAACATCTCCCTTTCCGAGGTACCGGCCGAATTTGCCAGGTCGCCCTAATCAGTTCTGCCTGTTCATGCAATCCTCACATTGACCAACAGATTTATCATTGATAATATTGATCAGCATAGAAATAGCATAGGGATATCACGAAGGTCGAACAATTCAAAGTGGAGATACCGCANCGGATTACCAATCTGATGNCAGTGTTACTGANCTTTCTTCTGGTGAAAAAGTATTACAGTACTATATTCGATTGAAAGCGATATATTGATGAAAGGATATTGAATTATTAATGGCGACAAATTTACAACAGGCAACCGGTCATTGGGATAAATATTTCCATAAGATACAAGCAAGAAACCAAAACAAGCCGATTCAGATCAGGGTTTATTCTCAAAAGCTTGGCCTGGATTACACCTACCCATCTGATTCTACCAACCAGCCTTATCATGTAGCAAGTATCGGCAAGGTGTTTACAGCTACGCTGGTGCAGATACTGGCAGAAAGAGGGCTCCTCGGGGTGAAGGATCTTATCGCCCACCATCTAACTCCAAAGACTCTGGAGAAGTTATTCCTCTTACAGGGGATCGATTACTCCGAGCAGGTGACCATCGAGCAATTGTTGGGTCACACCTCTGGTGTTGCCGATTATTTCGAAGGGGGCACAAGCAACGGTAAGTCATTTATGGATGAAGTCATNTCCAATCCACAATACCACTGGACGCCAGGTAAATTGCTCGATTTCACGCGTGAGAATCAGCCTGCGGTAGGAATTCCAGGCACGGTGTTTAACTATTCAGATACAGGATATATCCTACTCGGATTACTCATCGAAAAAGTCACCGGGAAATCATTCGCAGAAAACCTGGTGAATGAATTCTTTCTGCCTCTGGAGATGAATGACTCCTACCTGATGTTCTATTCCGAGCCATCGAACATTCCAAAAAAGGATATCGAAAAAATATGGTTCAACAATGTGGAGGTGAGTGGATTTGAAAGCCTCAGCTGTGACTGGTCGGGAGGTGGAATCGTTTCCACCACTACGGACCTGCTTAAATTTATCCAGGCTTTGCGAGATGGACGGCTGATTCAGGGTAGTACATTAGCAACCATGGATGTGTGCACACATAAATTCCAGCCAGGCATCTATTATGGGCTGGGAATGATGGAAATCCGCTTTAAAGAATTCTTCTTTTTACTGGGGAANCTGCCAAAGATCAAGGGACATATCGGAATACTCTCAACGCATTTGTTCTATGACCCATCCAGCGAAACTCATATCATCATGAATTTTGGCTCCAACACCTTCATGGTGGGAAGCTTTAAAGCGCTGATCGAGATCGAGAATACGATTCAGAGGATTGGATAGGATCAACTGTGAGTTCGGAATGCTAAACTTGAAATATTGCTCATCAACCGTAAAACAACAATACCTTTGCAGCAATTCCAGACAGATACCTACAAAGGTAGGTTGCCCCAGCATGATTTAGTCAGGCGTTCAGAATTTTATCCTCCGGTCAGGCTGTAGGAGGCGTTGACTTCCGCCCGGATTGCAATCTGGCCTAAAGTAATCGGCGAGTCATCTAATTCTGCGGCCTCACCCTGGTAGGAACTGCTGTTCTGGATTACGTTTTGAGCCCACAGGGCAGTCTCACGCCCACCGCGCCATGAGCCATAATAATTCGACCAGCTGTTCTCACTGATGGATAAAATGCAGCCTGTATCTGCACCAGCTTCGTTCGCCAGAGCCTGGGCTTTCTCACCAGCAGCTTTCATCGCCAGCGCACGCGCCTGGTCGCGATATTTACGCAACTCGCTGGAATAAAACTGTACGTCCAGGACCTCATTCGCACCTGTCTTCAAAGCCGTGATGATGGCATCATCGACCAGGTTGATGTCGCGCAGGGTGATGGAAACCGTATTGTCAATACGATACCCCTTAATCACGAGCGAGGAGTAATCATCGTAGATGGGATAGACAAGATAGTAGTCCGTGGCGATATCTTTCGGCTGCACACCGAGACCGCTTATCGCCTGGACTACCCTTTGTATATCCTGAGAATTCTCTCTTCTGACGCCATCCGGGGTGGCACCGTTGGATTGAACCCCAAGCTGTAGCAACACACGATCGGGGGTCACATAGACAACCGCGGCGCCCGAGACATTGATTGAGCGACTGCTATCGCAAGTAACTTCACTGGTCACAACTGGCGAGGCAGATGCAGATCCCTGGGGATGCAGGTTTTCCAACCCCAGGACAACCAAAACAGCCACAATGGCAAGATTCAAATAATTCGTAGTAAGTTTCATCGGATGATCCTCCTAAAGGTCAAATTGTTGAGGATAAATCACCCTCAACTTCCTTAATAGGATATCCAAATTCCATGGCAGGATGAAGTCAAAATGGAGGTAATAGAGAGCCAGTTATGTGTCGGGTTTTAGGATCGGGAGCCAAAAGGTTATGGTTGTGCCAAGTCCNTCAATACTGCTCGCAGCAATGCGCCCGCCGTGGGCAACCACCAGACCGCGTGCAATCGATAATCCTAAACCGCTTCCCCCTTCACCACGCCCGCGTGCCTGGTTTACCCGATAAAAACGCTCAAATATGAAGGGAAGATGTTCAGGAGGTATTCCAGGACCCTCATCGGTGATCCGGCAGGCTACCTGGTCTGCCTCCCAGTCAAGCGACACCCTCACTTCACCACCCGGAGGTGAATAGCGAACAGCATTGTCCAACAGGTTATCCAATACCTGGGCGATGCGATCGGAGTCGATAAGTATTGAGGTTGAGTCCTGCTCACCCGAGGGGGAATTTTCCACAATGCAAAGATCTACCTGGCGCAGTTTAGCACTCCGTTTAAAGTGCTCGCAGCGTGAGCACACCAATTCCTCCAGATCCACCCATAAGCGTTGTAAATTTAAAGCGCCAGCATCGGCGCGTGTTAATACCAACAGGTCATTCACCAATTTTATCAGTCGCTCGGTTTCCCGAGCCATGGAGCTCAGTAACGGGCCACGCCCGGCATGATCGTCCAAGGCACCATCCTGGAGTGTTTCGATCGTCCCTTTGATCACGGTTAGGGGCGTGCGCAGCTCGTGGCTGACATCGGAGATAAAAGCGGTTTTCGCCTGATCAGTCTGGCGCAGGCTGGCAGTCATCGCATTAAACGCCCGTCCAAGCATACCCAGCTCTGTAATATTAAGCTCTTCGGGTACCGTCTGACTTAAATCTCCAGCGGCTACAGCATGAGTGGCTTCCGCCATCCGTTCGAGTGGACGGGAGATACGTTTAGCCAGCAACAGCCCCGCAGAAGCTGCCAACAAGATAGATATCAGGATCACTGCGCCAATCTGCCAACGCACAGTGACCGGGAAGGCACTCCACTGCGTATCGGGGAGGGGTGTGGCGAGATAAACAATTTGCAGAACATTCCCATCATCAGATAGCACCGGCACAGCAGCATAAAGCACCCGCCGTCCTTCAGCCAAATCCACGCGACGTATGGCTGTTGCCGGCTGACCCAAGCGTGCCTGGGCAATCTCAGGACGACTCACCAACTCCTCAGGTGTCACGATGCCCGAGGCATTTTGAGCCAAGCGAGGTAAAGTCAGATCGGCTGAGCCCAAAGACCCCTCATCAGCGGTCAGGTCGATCACCACTGCACCGAGAGGGTCGATCAGGCGTGTGTGGATGCCTGGAAGCAGATTGGCGACCTGCGAATATTGGTCAACATCGGTTGCTATAAAAACTTCACTGCCCAGAGTGGCTGCCACCAGCTGGGCCTGCGCCAATAAGTTTTCCTTTTGTGTGTTGAGATATAAGCGCTCAACGGTAAGCCAGGCAAACGGAATGACAAAACCCAAGCCAATCAGGATCACTACCATGTAGCTCAAGGTTAAGTGGGTGCTCAAAGGTAATTTCAAGATTTACTCCCAATAAACTTGTAACCCAAACCACGCACAGCCTGGATGTTATCAGCGTGTATATCCATTGAGCGTAAGCGGGCTCGCAGTCGTTTTACAGCGCTGTCTACCGCCCGTGTATCACCAACAAAGTCATATCCCCAAACCCCTTCCAGTAACCGCTCGCGGGTGAGCACCCGGTTTGCGTTGAGCATGAGCATGTAGAGCAGGTCAAATTCCAGGCGGGTAAGGTCGATGGGAACGTCCCCAACGGTTACCTGGCGGCATTCCACATCCAGCCGCAACTCACCCGGACCTGTTAATATCGGGGCGGCCTCCACCACATCAGGTTTAGCCCGGCGTAGCACGGCTTTGAGGCGTGCCATCAATTCTCGCACACTGAATGGCTTGCAGATATAATCGTCAGCGCCTAATTCCAGACCGACCACCCGGTCCACTTCATCACCACGGGCGGTGATCATAATGATTGGCACCTTGGAAGTATGGCGAAGCTCCCGGCAGACATCCAGACCGTCCACCTCGGGCAGCATCAGGTCCAGCAAGATCAAGTCAGGTCCAGCATGACGCGCCAGCTGCAACGCCTGAGAGCCATCAACAGCAGTCAATACATCATAGTGGGCTTTACGTAGGTTATAAACAAGCAAATCCAGCACTGCCTGCTCGTCATCAACAACCAGAATTCGAGGTGCTGCACTTTTCATCTTTTCAGTATACCAAAGGATTATGGCAGAATGATGTCAATGAAATGTTGGTTGACTTGCCTTATATTATTATTTCTATTCCTAAGATCGAAAATACTTTCGTTTTAACCAATTGGTGTATCTCAGGATTTTCCCTGCTCCGACAGTTCAACAAGATATTGGATGGATTCATCAAAAACAGACATATATCCACTGTAGTCTTCTGAGCGATCCAGGTTGATCTGTATCCATTCACGCATTTTTGGCTTTCCCAACGGCATGAAAGGTACCACATTTGGGTCCGTTTCCAACAACTTTTTCNCGGATACTTCTGGAAGTTTGACCCCCACACCCTGCGCATACAGGCAGATACACAGTTTCTTACCCACATAATAAGCAGGAAAGCCAAACATCTTTCCTGGGCGTACATGCGGGTGACCCAGAAGCATTTCATCGAGAATAGCTTTATGATTGGAATTGAAATTAACCACGATGAACTCCTTCTTTATAATAATGCTCCCATCAGCTTTTCTGCAGAGTATAGGAAACGATATTGGATAAACCGTTTGTTGGCTGGACAGTTAACTCGGAAGATAACAGGCTGCATGGATCAGTCTTTTAACATCGCGCAGACCAATCTTGCCCTTAAAAAACCTATACTCCGCATTTACTTGCATTAAGGCGTTATATAAATTTTCGGAGTCAGCTGATGCCAGCTTGGAAGCGCAGTCAAAACCAGCTTCCATAAGCATCCTGGCTGTGGTTGGACTCACCCACTGCACCCTGGTCAAATCAGCCAGCTTAATGAGTGTTTCTAGAATGGTTACGTCTATGCTAATCGATTCCGCAGTCTCAGCAATGNTCTTAGCGCTACTTGCTGTGTTGTATAACGCCGCCGTATCGCCTAGTCCGCGTTCCTCGAGTTTAGTGATTTCTTCTTTCGGTAACCAGAAGAAATCATTCAAGGCATATGGGCCTGGAAAATAGCTCTCTATCTCACGCCTGAGTAAAACAAGATACTGCGAGTCTACCCCAGTCATTATTGAAATATTTTCCAGGCGTTTGTTGCTCTTGAGCTCATAGCGTAGAGCTGCAAGTGTGGTTATGCCTTGTTTTTCGAGTTCGAAAAAGTTATTTTCTATACCCTCCAGAAGAGTTGCTCGGCTCGGTACAAGATCAGTAGCCTCGATTCGCTTACGCAAATTAGGAAGACTGATGCTCGCATCATTAATGTAATACGCCATTCAGGATATCCTTTATTTTATGGACTGCATCATACTTTGATATGGATGAAGGCTTTTGTTATAAATTGCATTCCCCAGGCCAACCTGTAAGCCGCATTCTGTGCACGCAGGTTGCCCTGCGCCGATGACCATCTCTCTAGGGTGAGAGTTACCTCACACCTCATGCAGTCTACCCGAGGCTGCGGATAAATCCAGGTGACGAGCCGCCACCTCCCAAAGGGATTGCCTCTGCTTGACCTTGCTCCAGGTGGGGGTTGCCTGGCCGCGGTCGTTACCGCCCGCGCCGGTGGTCTCTTACACCACCTTTTCACCCTTGCACCCACCCATAGGGGGGATGCGGTCTGTTTCTGTGGCCCGTTCCGTCAGGTTGCCCCGTCCCGGGAATTACCCGGCACCTTGCCCTGTGGAGTGCGGACTTTCCTCGATGGCAAAATGCCACCGCGGTCATCCGGTCAGCCTGGGGAACTTCATCATACCATAATAATAATCCGGGTAAATGGGGGAAGAAATCCATTATTGTTCCAGGCTATAGGCGAATAGAGGAACATAATACTTCAATATGGCGTCTTAGTTGACATATGCGTCGGAGCCGAAAATTCTAACCGTGTGTAAAACTGCTTAATATAGATTTAAGGCACATATTGATCCGTTTCGCATTTTCAGTGTTGTAGAGAGAGTATAATCTTTTTGAAATTATGTAATGGAGATGATCATGTTTAAAAAATATACTTTTATTGTTAGCGCGTTGTCGCTTTCCGTGCTTGTACTGTCATCCTGCAACCTACCCAGTAGAGAAGTACTGAATGTACA
>Ga0031656_10000203_pt1 | contig 18122 bp, 8 predicted proteins | sample FrelakmetDIP11DI_FD_55080 | JGI IMG/M metagenome (GOLD analysis project Ga0031656, IMG submission 55080) | Freshwater lake sediment microbial communities from the University of Notre Dame, USA, for methane emissions studies - DIP11 DI | ecosystem: Environmental > Aquatic > Freshwater > Lake >... | reverse complement strand
TGCTATAACAGTATTTGAAATTAATATTGAAGGGCGAATATGTGCCGATGTGGGTTCTTCCACCGGGGGTTTCACCGATTGCCTTTTACAGCACGGAGCGACAAAGGTCTATGCAATCGATGTCGGGCAGGGCATCCTGGACTGGAAGCTGCGCCAGGATCGTCGTGTGGTGGTCATGGAAAGTACCAATGCTCGGTATATCGACCGCCTGCCGGAAGCGGTAGGGATGATCACGGTAGATGCGTCTTTCATCTCATTAAAGATATTGTTGCCGGTTATAAAGAACTGGTTTTCCTCAGACGCTCATACCCTGCAAATTGCACCAGGAATGACGATTGCTTTAATCAAGCCTCAATTTGAGGCTGGTCGCCAACAGGTGGGGCGCGGCAAGGGTGTCATCCGTGATCCCGCCATTCATCAGCAGGTGCTCACAGAAGTGCTGGATTATGCTCTCCAACAAGGTTATGGAATAAGAGGCTTGATCCGTTCACCCCTGGTTGGACCAAAGGGTAATGTTGAATTTCTGGCATGGCTCGAATACCCTGGAGAACTGGCAGCATCAGTCGATGGATGGGTTGATAGGGTGCTGGCAGAGCCTCAATAAAGCATACATTTCCGCCCTGCCTCTCATGGATTAAAATCGGTTATACTAAGCTCCGTCAATGACCTCTGAACATATTCGNAACTTCTGCATCATTGCCCATATTGATCACGGCAAGTCCACGCTGGCAGATCGATTGCTGCATCTCACCGGCACGGTCTCGGACCGTGATACTACGGAGCAAATCCTGGACAGCATGGACCTGGAGCGCGAGAAGGGTGTAACCATCAAGGCCTCCGCTGTGCGCATGAATTACACCACCCAGGATGGCGAAAAATACGAATTAAACCTGATCGACACACCCGGGCATGTGGATTTCGGCTATGAAGTCAGCCGGGCTCTGGAGGCTTGCGAGGGCGCATTACTCGTAGTAGATGCCAGCCAGGGGATCGAAGCCCAGACCCTTGCCAATCTTTATAGTGCGCTGGAAGCTGACCTGGAAATAATCCCTATCATCAACAAGATCGACCTGCCCTCTGCCAGACCGGATGAAGTGGCGCAGGATATCAGCAGTCTTTTGGGAACACCTCCAAGTGAGATTATTCGCATTTCCGCCAAGGAAGGCACCAATATCGATGCGGTGCTGGAAGTAATTGTCAGGGAAATACCTCCACCCAAAGGGGACGATAATGCCCCATTGAGTGCCCTCATTTTCGACTCACATTATGATTCTTACAAAGGGGTGGTTGCATATGTGCGCTTGATGGATGGCACTATCAATCACACAGATATCTTGCATCTAATGGCTACCGGTTTTGATATTAAGCCGGTTGAGATCGGCATTTTTGCCCCAGATTTACGCCCTGTTCCCACATTGATGGCGGGTGAAGTGGGTTATATCGCCACCGGGCTGAAGACAGTTCATGAGTGCCGGGTGGGTGATACGATCACAAATGCCGCCAATCCTGCCCCTTCACCGCTGCCGGGTTATCGCAAGGTCAAGCCGATGGTATTTGCAGGGATTTACCCGGTGGAGGGCGAGGATTATGCCAACCTGAAGGATGCGCTCGAAAAATTGCAGCTCAATGACGCCTCCCTGGTATATGAGCCTGAAACCTCCCAGGCTCTGAACTTCGGTTTCCGCTGCGGCTTCCTGGGGATGTTCCATATGGAGATCATCCAGGAACGGCTGGAACGCGAGTACAACCTGGACATCATCGTCACCTCGCCATCGGTGGAATACGAAGTCGTGCTTCAAACAGGCGAAACCATCCTGATCGACTCTCCTGCTGATTTACCAGATGAAATGCTGATCGAGCAGGTTCGCGAACCGTGGATGAACATTGAAATCTTCAGCCCCACTGAATTTTATGGGATGATCATGGAGCTGACCAAGAAAAAGCGCGGCGTGTTTATCTCGCAAGATTATCCTGCTCCCAACCGGGTTCAGCTTAATTTTCAAATCCCACTCTCTGAGTTGATCATTGATTTCTTTGACCTGTTGAAATCGCGCACGCGCGGCTACGCCTCACTGGACTACCAATTTGCTGAGTATCGAGCTGACGACCTGGTCAAGTTGGAGATTCTGGTAAATGAAGAACCGCTGGACGCCTTGGCAACCATTGTTCACCGAAATGATGCTTATCACAAGGGGCAGGCTATCATTACCAAGTTAAAAGACGTGATCCCCCGCCAGTTATTCCTGGTGCCTATCCAGGCCTACGCTGCTGGGCGAGTCATCTCGCGCGCCAATATTAAGCCCATGCGGAAAGACGTGCTTGCCAAGTGTTATGGAGGCGATATCTCGCGCAAGAAGAAGCTGCTGGAAAAGCAAAAACGCGGCAAGAAACGCATGAAGATGGTTGGGAATGTTGAAATTCCCCAGGAGGCTTTTCTAGCGGTACTGCGCATTGGGGAGGAGTAAGATTACGAATTCTTCAACCAGGAACAATTGGAAGCGCATTCTACCAGGCTTGATCGTCAGCGTGGTTGCCTTAGCAGTGGTTTTTTCCATGCTGGATTTTAAAAAGTTCGCCCAGGTCTTGCTCCAGGCAGATTTACGCTTTATTTTGCTGGGGGCGGGTGCCACATTACTTTGGCTGATCATCCGGGGGTTTTTCTGGCGCACACTGCTACTCAACAAGGCTTCCTACCGAGACTCCTTTCTGACGATCAACGAAGGATACCTGTTGAATAATATTCTCCCTTTTCGGCTGGGAGAGATCGCCCGTGCGTTTCTCATGAGCCGCAAGGCAAACATGAATTTTTGGCAGGTCATCCCTTCCATTATTATTGAACGCTCTCTAGACCTGGCAATTGCTGCCGGGTTGTTTTTAAGTATCCTGCCCTTTGTTATTGGTGTCCCTTGGGCAGCTCAGGCAGCGGTAGGGATCGGAATGATTGTGATAACTGGGTTGGGATTATTTTATATCCTGGCACGCAACCGAGAACGTGTCTTGGATTGGGTGGCTCGTATGGGCGAACGCTCCAGCCTGATGAAAAAGTTGACAGGCCGGCGTGTGAATGCTTTTTTTGATGGATTGGCGATATTGACCGATGGCCGGCTGTTCCTAAAAGCATTAGGGTGGGAAGGCCTCAATTGGCTTGTGGCAATCTTGATGTACTATTTATTTTTACACGCTTTTTTCCCTCATCCAAACTTGCTGTGGGTGATATTTACAGTTGGAGTTGGGGCACTCGGAATAGCTTTGCCTTCCTCACCGGGTGCGATCGGGGTATATGAGGCTGCCTTGGTGGGGGCGCTGGCTGTCTTTGGGCTGGAGGCATCCATAACGTTTGCCTTTGCACTATCCATGCATATCATCAGTTATTTACTCACTGCGTTGATCGGTGGGTATGCTTTATATAAGGATGGCGAATCCCTTTCCAGTATGTATACACGGCTTGGGAAGATGAAAGCTGAAGGAAAAGCGTAGGGCTGGAAAGGTTGAAACATAATTCCACACTGATGCGTCATTATTATTAGCATGCGAATATTAACCACCCTTACCTATTACCGCCCCCATTATTCCGGGCTGACAATTTATGCCGAAAGGCTTGCCCGTGCCCTGGTGCGCCGAGGTCATCAAATCACCATATTGACCTCGCGTTATGACCCAAGCTTACCAGCCCGTGAGTCGAGAGACGGAGTGCAGATTATCCGTTCGCATGTATCCATGAATATCAGCAAGGGGGTGCTCATGCCAACCCTGTTCTTTTTGGCATGGCAAAATATTTGTAAAGTAGATCTCGTCCATCTGCATCTGCCTCAGCTGGATGCAGCCTACATTGCAATGATCTGCCGCCTGCTCAAGAAACCCGTTGTTCTCACCTACCATTGTGATTTGTTCCTCCCACCAGGATTTATTCACTCAATTGCCAACCAGGTATCACACTTGGCGAATAAGATTTCATTGCGGCTGGCCAATCAGGTAGTGGTCAATACACAGGATTACGCCGAAGAATCAACTTTCTTGAATCGCTATCTTCAGAAAATCCGCGCCATACCCACGCCAGTCGAGTTGGCAACTCCAACTCAATCAGATATGGATGCATTAAAACGCAAAGTCAGGTTGGAGGCAGGTCAACGCATTATCGGCATGGCGGGCAGATTTGCTGCTGAGAAAGGTGCCGAATATCTGGTTGAGGCAATGCCTGAAATTCTCAATAAACATCCAACCGCGCACGTGTTGCACGTTGGGCAGTATCAGAACGTCATGGGTGAAGAGGCATACGCAACCAGGCTGCAGCCGATGATCCAGGCATTGGGGGACCGCTGGACATTCCTGGGGATCTTACCCCCTGGGGAGTGGACAGCTTTTTTCCAGCTGTGTGATGTAACTGTCTTGCCAAGCACAAACAGCACTGAATCGTTTGGAATAGTCCAGGTGGAGTCGATGTCCTGTGGCACCCCCGTGGTGGCTTCCAATTTACCTGGAGTGCGCCAACCGGTGAAGATGACCGGCATGGGGCGCGTGGTGCCTCCGGGCGATGCTCACGCACTTGCTGAAGGTATTAATGAAGTGCTATCTCACCCCGAACAATATAAAGGCGATGTGGATGCCGTGATCGATACATATTCTCCTCAACATACTGCACAGGCGTATGAAGTTGTTTTCCAGGAAGTGCTTGGTGGTCGATAAATCATCAAGGAGCAGGATGGCTATATCCACCCTATATCTCAATGATCCGCGACCCTATGATCTATGCATAAAAAAGACTATCTGTGGTTGAACCTGCGTGACCTGCCCTATTTCCGAGCCATGCTCAGGGCGGTGGAGGCACAGTTCTATCAAGATCTTGAGTTGCTGGCCCCGACCCTCGACCTTGGTTGTGGAGATGGTCACTTCGCATCCATCACCTTCGAGCGAAAATTGGAGGTGGGGTTAGACCCCTGGACGGGTCCTATCCATCTGGCAGCTAAAGGCGGTGGTTATAAGGCACTTGTGCAGGCAGACGGGGGCAGGATTCCCTTTCCAGATGGGTACTTCGCCAGCGCTCTCAGCAACTCGGTGCTTGAACACATCCCGCATGTCCAGGCTGTATTGGTAGAGCTGCGGCGGGTGTTGAAGCCTGGAGCTCAGTTTTTATACTGCGTTCCCAACCCGCGTTACCTGAGTGAGCTTTCCGTCCCGGCTATGCTCGCAAAGGTCGGATTGAAGGGAACCGGCCAGGCATACACGGATTGGTTCCGGCGTATGTCACGCGTTGAACATGCCGAATGGCCTGAGACCTGGCAAAATTGGCTTGAGAATTCTGGTTTTCGATTGGAAAAATGGTGGCACTATTTTTCACCCCAGGCAATGCGTGCGTTGGAATGGGGCCACTACCTGGGTGCTCCAACCTTGCTTCCCCATGCCCTCAGCAAAAAGTGGATTATTGCTCCCTGGCGTTGGAATTTATTCTTGACCGAACGATATGTCAACAAGTACGCAGTCGCTGAGCCAGATCCTCAAGGAACCTTCACATTCTATATTGCCAGAAGTATCTAACCTCCATGAGCCAACTCGATTCTAAAGGTCAGCCATTCAATCAAGATTACTTCTCTACCGGTCCGTACTCAGGGGTAAATTTTAACCGTTACAGCCAATACTGGTGGTCAAACCGGTATTATGCCAGGCTTGCTCAACGCTTTGGACCACCCCACGGAAGAGTGCTGGAGCTGGGTTGTGGAATGGGTCACCTGCTTGCATGGCTGGCGCAGCGCTACCAGGTCTTTGGCTGTGACATCAACGCATGGGCTTTAGCCCAGGCTAGTCTGAATCTGCCCCATGGAAATTTTATGCTGCTTTCCGCTGACATGTCATATGCCTTCCCGGAGGCGGTTTTTGATATTGTGATTGCCAAACATGTTGTGGAGCATTTAGCCCATCCTGAGCAGGCTGTCACCGAGATGGGGCGTGTGCTTAAACCCGGCGGTTTGCTGATCCTGGCAACCCCCAACCTGAGCTCACCGATGCGTGAACGCAAAAAAGGCAATTGGATTGGGTATAAGGACCCCACCCATATCAGCCTGAAGCCTCCACAGGAATGGCTGGCTTGCCTGCGTTTGCACGGGTTGCAGCCTCGCAAGGTATTCTCGGATGGTTTTTGGGACGCCCCGTATATCCCCATCGTTCCTGCCGCCCTTCAAAAAATGGTCTTCGGCTTTCCAGGGGGCTTGCAAGCTATTCTTGGATGGAGTATTATTCCACTTCATATGGGCGAAAGTTTGATCATATTGGCGGAAAAAGTATGAATCGCGAACCATCGGTGCTGGATTACGTAAAATCTCTCTTTCGTGGGAAACCTATTGCGATTCCTGCTGCCGACCCATTAACTCAGGCTTCACAGTTGTTGGAGGATCAGCCTCTAGAGCAGCCTGTAATACCGGATGAACAGGCAGCACCTGCTCCAGTCCCAGAAGCAGTCGTCAGAAGGTTCACTCTTCCATGGCGCTCACTGGTTGCGCTGGGGTTGGCGGTGGCAGCTCAAATTTCTCTCCAGCCAGGTCCCAGCCGCACCTGGATGCCTGGAGTCATTTTATATGCGTTGTCTGCCGGTTGCCTGGTTTGGGCGGTCTTGAGTGGAGAATTGAAACCCGCCGGACTACCCGAAGAGCAGGGCCAGACTGAAGATTATCGGGTGCGCGCCCGCTGGCTGTATGTCAGCCTACCCCTTGCTCTGGCAGCATTTCTCACCCTGGGNGGCAATCGTTTTAACATACTGAACGTCACTTTATGGGTGTTGGCAACCATATTCACATGTCTGGCATTTTGGCAGGGAGAATATCCATTTATGGGTTGGTGGCGATGGCTGAAGGAACATCTGCGCTTGCCCTGGAAACTGTCCATCTCCGCCTGGACTTTGCTAGTGGTGGCTTCGGTCCTGCTGGTGGTCTTCTTCCGCACCTATCGGATCAATCAGGTGCCACCCGAGATGGTCAGTGACCAGGCAGAGAAGTTGTTGGATGTTTGGGATGTTTTANATGGCCAGACCAGCATCTTCTTCCCGCGTAATACCGGGCGTGAAGCNNTCCAGATGTACCTGACAGCAGGTATCATCCAATTATTTAAGACCGGCTACACATTCATCAGCCTGAAGATGGGTACGGTCCTGGCAGGCTTGTTGACCTTGCCATATCTCTATCTGTTGGGTAAAGAGCTTGGCAATAAACGGATTGGTTTATTTGCCCTTTTGTTTGCTGGTATGGCATACTGGCCGAATGTCATCTCCCGCGTGGGGTTGCGTTTTCCCCTCTACCCCCTGTTTGTCGCACCAGTGTTGTACTACTTGATTCGTGGGCTGCGCACTTCCAGCCGTAACGATTTTATCCTGGCAGGCTTGTTTTTAGGAATTGGTTTGCATGGATACGTGCCCATTCGCATCCTTCCAATTGTCATACTGGTCATCATCGGAACGTATTTATTGCATCCACAAGCCCAAAACAAGCGCACGCAGACCGTGTCTGGCTTGCTGGTCCTGATTCTGGTATCTTTGATCCTCTTCTTGCCGTTATTACGTTTTGCGATTGAATACCCTACCATTTTCGACCTGCGGGCGCTTTCCCGCCTGGGGACGACAGAACGTCCATTGCCGGGTCCTGCGTTGATAATCTTCCTAAAAAACCTGTGGAATGCCTCAACCATGTACTTTTGGTCGGATGGTCAGATCTGGGTGCATTCGGTCACCAATCGCCCTGCCCTGGATGTCATTTCGGCTGCATTGTACTTTCTGGGTGTAATTCTTTTATTCGTCAGGTATCTCAGGCAACGCACCTGGCAGGATTTGGTCCTGCTATTCTCGGTTCCCTTGTTAATGTTGCCTTCCATCCTGTCTTTGGCTTTTCCGGACGAGAACCCGGCCCTGAACCGGGCTTCGGGTGCCATCGTCCCGGTTTTTTTGATCATTGCGATTGCCCTGGATGGGCTGATGTCGGGTGTTGAAAACCGGGTTCCTTCCAAGGCAGGGGCGACTCTTTCCTGGGCAATCGCACTGACCTTGATCCTGATTTCCGCAATGGGAAATTTTGACCTGGTTTTCAACCAATACCAGCGCTCATATGAGTTATCATCCTGGAACACCTCAGAAATGGGTGAAGTGGTGTATGATTTTGGATCAATGAACGGGAGTACCGAGACTGCCTATGTACTGCCATATCCATACTGGGTGGATACCCGCCTGGTAGGTATGAATGCTGGTGATCCGACCCGCGATTATGCCATCCCACCTGACCAAATCGCAGCCACACTCAGCGACCCTCGCCCAAAGATGTTCCTGGTAAATCTTGAGGATCAACCAGGCCTGAACCTGCTGCGCCAGCTTTTCCCTCAGGGAAGCCTTTCAACGTTTCTATCGAAAGTCGGAAAGGATTTTTATATTTACTTGGTGCCACCTGCATCAAACAACCCTGGTGGAGCTCCCGCTGCTGGTGGGATAAACTCACCATAAGCTGTTTCCCATAGACCTTCTACTTTAATGACTTCACCTGACCAATGACAGAACCGATTTCATGAATGACGTAATCGCTCCTCTCCCTAGCCAACCTGCCTCGAAGAAGAAGATCCGCTGGGTAACCGCGTTGATATTCGATATCTTGCTATTGTACGTGCTCCTCTTTGGAGGCTTGTTTCGGTTTGTTGGTCTTACCTGGGGAGATTGGCAATATCTTCACCCGGACGAGCGTTTCCTGATCTGGGTTGGTACGGATATTCAACCTATCGGCACACCTGCGGAAGCCCTTGGTCCACCACCGAATTCAGAGAATATCCCATATCGATCATCCTTCGGTGATTCCTACCCCGATTGTAAAGCCTGGGGCGGATATTTTGATGCTTCCTGCTCTCCGCTCAATCCCAACAACCGCGGCCATTCATTTTATGTGTATGGCACTCTTCCCATGTTCCTCACCCGCTATGTGGTGCAGTGGATCTACGGTCATGCCGGGTTTAATGAGATGACCGTTGTTGGAAGAGTGTTTTCCGCAATCGTTGATTTTCTGGCTGTTATTCTTGTGTATGCGATCGGCTCACGCGTATTTAATAAACCGGTGGGCTTGCTGGCGGCTGCCTTTTCTGCCTTCACGGTGCTGAACATTCAGCAGTCCCACTTTTTCACCATGGATACCTTCTCCAACTTTTTCACCTTGCTGGCGGTATATTTCGCGGTCAGGATTAGCCTGGCGGAAGTTGAATCCACGATTGGTCAACATCAAAGCCTTGATGATCCGATTGTTATTCCATTGAACACAGATGGAAGTGCTCAATCGCAAACAATCCTCTCCCGCACCGCCCAATTAATCAAACACCCATTTTTTAAATTCTCCATTGTCTTCGGGATTGCCCTTGGATGTGCGGTCGCCTCCAAACTGAATTCAGCCCCAGTGGCATTCATGCTCCCCGTGGCGTTTGGGGTGGCTTTATGGAAAATGTCGGTGAAAGAACGTACCGGCTGGTTGATAAAAGCTGTCGTTTACATCGGCATCGCAGCTTTCGTGAGTATCCTGGTCTTCCGAATTTTTCAGCCNTATGCCTTTTATGGTCCTGGTTTCTTCGGCGTCCGTCCAAATCCCCAGTGGGTTGCAAACATCAAAGAGCAGCGCAGCCAGGCTGCNGGTGATATTGATTATCCACCCTCNCTNCAGTGGGCACGCCGACCAGTTTGGTTCTCTGCCGAGAACATGGTCAAATGGGGCTTGGGCATACCCCTGGGTATCCTGGCGTTCGTCGGTTTTACGTGGGCTGGTTGGCGTATGCTTAAAGGGGATTGGTCTCGCCACATCCTGTTATGGTTGTGGGGTGGCTTCTACTTCGTCTGGCAATCCGTNCAATTCAACCCAACCATGCGCTATCAGATGCCCACCTATCCTATCCTGGTGATTTATGCCGGGTGGGCAGTGGTGGAGGTTTGGAATTACACAAAGCAAAAGAAGTACCAGGAAATTTCTGAGACAGCTGAATCTCGATCGCCTGCGCCCGGTAGGACCCGTTGGGTATCCGTTGTGATTGGCAGNGCTGTTCTCATTNCCACTTTCCTATGGGCTTTTAGTTTCAGCCAGATTTATACCCGCCCAATCACCCGCGTAGCCGCNTCTGACTGGATTTTTCAAAATATCCCCGGACCCATTAATCTGCATATCCAGGGTAAGAATGAACCCTACAACCAACCCCTTTCAATCCCCTATGGCAGCACGATCCAACCCGGTGTGCCATATCAAATGATGTTCACCGCCAACACCAGCGGTACGGTAAGCGAAGTTTACCTGGCACATATCCTCGACATTCAGGCATTGCAGCCTGCTGCCTTGAATGTATCTCTTGCAGCATTTCCTGATGGAACTGTGCCGCTTATGTCAGAGGTAATAGCTGTCTCACCCACGAAAGTGGGTGACGGATCGCGTGGTGAATATCCAATCTATTTTGATAATCCACTACCCGTGGAAGCTGGTCAAGATTATTACCTGTTGTTAACCCTTGCTGCCGGTGTACAAGCACTGGACGCATGCGGACCCGTGGGGGTTATCCTCAAGACCTCCACCGAGCAGGTGACGCAGACATTACCAGGTTCGGATCAATGTGTGATCAGCCTCGGGATACCTTTTGTCCTTGCCATCAATCCTCTGGAGAGTGGTGTATTAGAAGGCATTGTGCTTAGTAAGCTGGATAACCATACCACTGTCTCCGGTCCTAAGACCCTGTCGCTCACCATTGGGCCAACCGGTGACGACCAGGTGATAGCAACATCCAGCCTCACCGCAGACTTTACCCAGGCAGCCGAAAGCGGAGGTGCTAGTTATACCATGCTCCTCAACCGCCCGATCACCCTTGAACAAGGCAACAACTACCGCTTATCCCTGGCCCTGGAATCAGCTAGCGGTGTGATCAGTGTACGCGGCTCTGCGCTTGCCAACGAAGGGGATTGGGATGATGGTTTGCCTCTGCGCGTGGATGGCTATGACGCCTTTGGAGGAATTTATCCGCCGGGCTTGAACTTCAACATGTATACCGATGATAGCCCCGAGAAACTGGACCATTTTATTGACGTCTACGACCAGACTGAGTACATCCTGGTCAGCTCCAATCGCCAGTGGGGCTCATTGCCACGCCTTCCTGAGCGCTTTCCGCTGACTACCCTGCACTACCGGCATCTTTTGGGGTGTCCTGAAACCCGTTCCATAAATTGGTGTTACAGTGTTGCCCAGCCTGGCATTTTCCAAGGTGACCTTGGCTTTGACCTGGTGGAAATATTCCAATCAGATCCGGTCATCGGGTCCCTGTCAATCAATGACCAGTTTGCCGAGGAAGCTTTCACGGTTTATGACCATCCAAAGGTTCTTATCTTCCGTAAAAACGAATCGTATAATACCGAACAAGCCCGGCAAATCCTGAGCCAGGCAAATTTCAGTGAGATAGTCCGCATTACCCCTAAGAAAGCTGCTTACCATCCAGCCAACCTGAAATTCCCAGATACCCGTCTGGCGGTACAGGAGCATGGTGGTACCTGGTCAGATTTGTTTAACTCGCAGGCATGGCACAACCGCTACCAGGTACTTGGTGTTATTGCCTGGTACATTTCAGTAAGCTTGTTGGGCTTGCTGGTGTATCCTCTGCTGAGGGTTACCCTTCCAGGTTTACCTGATCGTGGTTATCCCCTCATCCGCACGGCAGGCATGCTTATTTTGGCATACCTTACCTGGCTGTCCGGATCGGTAAACATTCCCTTTAACCGGCTGACGATCACGATTGTTATCCTGCTCATCACCATCCTTGGAGCTTTCCTGGCCTATCGCCAGCGGGATGAACTACGTGATGAATGGCATTCAAAACGCAGGTATTTCCTGATCATCGAAGGATTAGTGCTGGCATTCTTCCTCATTTTCCTGTTCATCCGCTTAGGAAATCCAGATTTATGGCACCCATGGAAGGGTGGTGAGAAGCCCATGGATTTTTCCTATTTCAACGCCATTTTGAAAAGCACAACCTTCCCACCTTACGACCCCTGGTATGCGGGTGGTTACATGAATTATTACTATTGGGGTTACGTTTTTGTGGGTGTGCTGGTTAAGTGGCTCGGCATCGTTCCGTCATTTGCCTACAACCTGATCATCCCCACCCTTTTCAGTATGGTCACAATGGGGGCATTCTCCATCGGTTACAACCTGTGCCACTCACACCGCAAGGAAGACGAATCCCCAGGCCTGGATATCGATGAAGGGGCACATCCAAAACCGAAATGGCAGCCTTACCTCATCGGGCTGGCCGCTGCTTTTGGAATGTCTGTCCTGGGCAACCTGGGCACGCTTCGCATGATCGTCAAAGGCTGGCAGCAGCTCGGCGTCCCAGGGGGATTGACGGAAAGCACTGGTTTCCTCACCCGCTTAATGGGGGTGCCTCTCGGACTATTTCAAACCGTGATCCAGGGCGTAAAAATGCCATATAGCCTGGGCGATTGGTACTGGCTTCCAAGCCGGGCGATTCCAGCTCCTAATGATGTGGAACCTATTACCGAATTCCCCTTATTCACTTTTCTCTACGGAGACCTGCATGCCCACATGATCGCTCTGGCAATCGCCATGCTTGCTCTCACCTGGGCGGTGGCTGTGTTGATGGGTAAAGCTCGCTGGCAGAATATTGGAACCGGGGCGATGGGCATCCTCTTGGGTGGCCTGGCAATCGGAGCTCTCTACCCCACCAATCTATCCGATATCTATACCTACCTGCCCATTGGGATGGTGGTATTTGGATACGCAATCTTCCGTTACGCGGATGTTGGGATTTTTTCCAGGCTGCCGCAAATTCATCTCAACCTAAAACGCCTCATCCTGGCTGGTATGGGGATGCTCATCCTGGCGGTGGTTGCTTATGGTTTATACCTTCCTTACCGGTTGTGGTATGCCCAGAGCTATAGCTCGATCATACCCTGGTTTGGAACTCACACGCCTCTTTGGGCATACTTGACCCATTGGGGTCTGTTCCTGTTTGTGATCGTTTCCTGGATGGTTTGGGAAACCCGCCAGTGGATGGCATATACACCGCTTTCATCTCTGCGTAAGCTTGAAAAATACAGTGGATTAATCATCCTGTTTTTGGTCAGTCTGTTCCTGGTCTGCCTGCTCTTAAGCATCCGGATTCCCGGAATTGAAAGTATGAACCTGCTGAGCAAATTACCCTTTGGGAGAGGGGCATCCCTTGCCTGGGTTATCCTGCCGTTGGCCACCTGGGCTGGGGTCTTGCTGCTACGCCCGGGGATGCCCGATACCAAGCGGCTGGTCCTTTTTTGGGTGGGGACCGGGCTGTTAATTACCTTAATGGTCGAGGTGATAGTGGTCAGGGGAGATATTGGGCGCATGAATACTGTGTTCAAGTTCTACCTGCATTCGTGGGTGCTGTTTGCTTTGAGTGCCGCGGCTGCCCTAGGCTGGCTGCTTGAGCCGGTGCGCCATTGGCTTGCAGGTTGGAGGGTTGCCTGGCGGGTGGTACTTGTGTTCCTGGTAATATCTGCTGCTCTGTTCACCCTGTATGGCAGCATGGCGAAAATTAAGGACCGCTGGGTACCCAACGCGCCTCACACCCTGGACGGCCTGGCTTACATGCCATTCACCTCCTATTACGAGAACTACCCGAAAGTTAGTGAGACAATTCCGGTCGAAGAAGCGGGTATAACCATGGATTTAAGCCAGGATTACCGCGCCATCCGCTGGATGCAGGAAAATATCCAGGGTTCACCTGTGATCGTGGAAGCCAACTCACGTAATTTATACCGCTGGTATTCTCGTTTTTCCATCAACACTGGCCTGCCTGGGGTGGTCGGCTGGGAATGGCATCAACAGCAGCAACGCGCCAGCAATCCACCCGAGTGGGTGACCAAGCGGGTAATGGATATTGAGCAGTTCTATAATACGGTAGATACCGACACTACCAGGCAATTCTTAAACCTGTACGGCGTGAAATATATCGTTGTCGGGCAGCTCGAACAAGTTACCTATCCCGGACCCGGGTTGGAAAAATTCCCGGCCTTTAACGCCATCCTATGGAATGAAGTCTACCGGGATGCAAACACGGTCATCTACGAGGTGATTCGATGATCCAAATCCTGGTTTGGTGGCTGATCATGCAGGTGCTCGGTTGGCTCGCATTTCCAACTGCCATGCGTATTTTTCGATGGTTGCCAGATCGCGGCTATACATTTTCAAAATCGCTTGGGCTATTATTGGTCAGTTATGTTTTGTGGATTGGGGCAAGCACCGGCCTGTTGGCCAACAACCTTGCGGGCATCCTGTTTTCCATGCTTCTCCTGGCAGGTATATCTGCCTGGTTTTACTTTCGCGGCAAGGGCACCCTTCTTCCGGATATCCGCAGCTTTGTGCGCGAAAAATGGAAACTGATCCTNACGGTTGAGCTACTCTTTACACTGGCCTTGGTGGGGTGGGCAATGCTGCGAGCATATGCTCCCTATAAGATCGAGCCCACCGGTGGTGAAAAGTTCATGGAAATCGCCTTCCAGAATGCGATATTGCGCAGCGATAACTTTCCACCACTTGATTCCTGGTTGTCAGGCTATGCAATTTCCTATTATTACTTTGGTTACGTAATGATGGCACTCCTGACACGTTTGTCTGGAGCAGTCCCAGGTGCGGGATTTGACCTGTATGACGCCCTCCTTTTCGCCCTCGCCCTGCTTGGTTCTTTTGGTGTTGTGTATAACCTGGTTGCATTCACGCTCAAATCTCGCCATAAACAAGATGAAGCTGCTNCACCCGAAGGTCCACCCGTGGCAGCCGGTGTATTGGGCGGTTTGCTGGTCGTGGTGATGGGCAACCTGGAAGGTGCACTCGAGTCGTTGCATGCCAGGGGATTGGTTCCTGAAAGAGTTTGGACCTGGTTCGATATCCCCGGGTTGGCGCAAGCACCAGTCATTCACTCCTGGTACCCCGGTGAGTTGTTCATGTGGTGGTGGCGCGCCTCGCGTGTCTTGGCTGATAAAAATTTCNCCGGCCAGGATATGGGTGTTCAACCCATCGATGAATTTCCCTTTTTCAGCTTCCTGTTGGGTGATAATCACCCACACGTTCTGGCACTGCCGTTTGTCCTGCTGGCAATCGGATTGGCCCTGAATCTGTTTTTTAGGCAAATAAGCAATCCAGTCGNTGCCTCGGCACATGGGAGCGATGATTCCGAACCCAACTCCCGCAGACAGTGGTGGAATCCCGCTGCTTTTTCGCTCGATAACGATTGGCTGTTGTTTTTCTTCTCAGCACTAATCCTTGGTGCGCTGGGATTCTTGAATACCTGGGACCTGCCCATTTACCTGGGATTGGTGATGCTGGCTTATGGATTGGGTGCTGTCATGCTTAAAGGCCGCCTGGATCAAGACATCATCTTGCGCTCGATTGTCCTTGGCATTGGCCTGGGAATCCTTTCAGGTTTGCTGTACGCATTTTTCTACCTTAGTTTTAGTTCACAAGCTGCCGGTATTTTGCCGTATGTCTTTCCTCCCACGCGTTTACCTCAATATCTGGTCATGTTTGGCACCTTTGTCTGCCTCCTGGCAATCTTCTTGGTGCTTTACCTGGTAAAACAAAACAAGGAAAATAGTGGGGTAATAAAATCAGCCCTTAATGGGTGGTGGCGCATCCTTTTAATTTGCATCGGATTATATTTTGTGATCCTGTTGTTAATTGCCCTGGTGCTCTTCCTCCAGAAATGGATCCCAGACAGCACCATGCTGGCATCCATCCAATCCGTATTGGGCGGGTTAAGCCTGAACCAGGCTTTTACAGCCAGTTTGGGCTCTCGATTGCGCAACCCGTGGCTCATATTGATGATTTCTGCGTTGCTGGCATTGGTCATGGCCAACCTGGGCAGTTTGTTGCGTCGAAGAACAAGAGCCGAAGATGAGGTATTGGAGGATGCTCCATCAGCGCATACATTTGGTAGTGACCCATTTGTTTTCCTGCTCATTTTTACCGGTCTGGCGCTTACCCTGATTGTCGAGTTCTTTTACCTCCGTGATAGTTTTGGCGTGCGGATGAACACCGTATTTAAGTTCTACTACCAGGCCTGGGTGATGTTGGGTTGTTCCAGCGCCTATGCTGTTTGGTGGGTTTTGAACCGCCTGGAGAGACCAGCCAGTCGTCTCCTGTTCTTACTTGTGGCGGCTATTCTAATCGGTCTGGGATTGGTTTATCCGCTAATGGCAATCCCCAGCCGCGCAGCTGATTTCAAAGGACCCGCCAACCTGGATGGAGCGAGTACGCTAGCCAGGAATAATCCCGACGATTGGGCTGCCATCCAGTGGCTGAACGATAATGCCCTCGATGGCCTCTCAGCCGGGGCTGTGCCGGTCATCCTGGAAGCCCCCAGTGTCCCGCCGACGGGCGGCTCTTATACTTATGAGGGTAGGATCAGTGCTTTCACCGGCCTCCCAACCCTGCTTGGATGGGCGGTTCATGAAAGCCAGTGGCGTGGCAACTATGATGAGCAAGGCTTGCGTGAACCTGATATTGCCACCATCTATACCACCTCGGATGCCCAAACCGCCTTGGACTTGCTGCACAAGTGGAACGTGCGCTATCTTATCCTCGGCAGCCCTGAGCTAAGCTATATCCAGCGTCTATGCAGCCAGCCCGAACGAGGTTGCACCATGAGCACCGCCCTGCGCAAATTCGAGCGGGTGTTCCAGCCCGTCTTTAGCCAGGGACAGTTGACCATCTATAGAGTTCCATAAGTGATATTATTAACATAGTTTTAAAAATTGATGCAAGATAAATCGGTAAGGGAGGTGCGCTCAAGTTAGGAAGTCAACCAGGTTAATAATCATGTTTCCAATATATCTATTGAGGAGATGCATTCAATGAAAACAACAAAACTGTTAGTCGCTGTTGCGGTGCTGGCGATATTATTGAGCGGATTTTCCAGCCCTGCTGTGGTCAAGGCAGACTGGTCTAAGGTTGACCAGCGNGTGCTTGACCAGATCGATNCCAATGGAACGGCTAAATTCCACGTGGTCATGGCAACTCAGGCAGATGTCTCTGAAGCTGCCTTACTGGATACGAAGCTCGAGAAAACCACCTATGTCTATAACCTGCTGACCCGCACCGCTGCTCAGTCGCAGGCACCCTTGTTGAACTATCTGCAGGCTGAGGGGATAAAATTCCAGTCCTTCTATATTTACAATATGATCGAGGTGACCGCTGGGCATTCAGCTGTACAGTGGCTCGCCTCCCGCCCGGAGGTAGCACGGATTATTCTCCCGACTGCCGCGCAACCCGAGCCGGTAACCCATGATATTGCCGCCAGTGGGGAACATACCGTCCTGCTCCCCGAGGCTGCTTCTGCGGTACGTTCACGTGGAGAGGCCATTGAATTGAATCTTGTCCGTGTCAAAGCCGATGATGCCTGGGCGATGGGTTTTCGCGGAGAAGGCATGGTAGTGGCATCCAATGATACTGGTGTCGAATATACCCACCCGGCGTTGGTGAACCAATACCGCGGCAACCTGGGTGGTGGCAATTTTGACCATAATTACAGCTGGTGGGATGCATGGGGCGGCGCTCCATCACCCACGCCAGTGGATTACGATGGTCACGGCACCCACACCACTGGAACGATGGCGGGCGATGACGGCGGTGCCAACCAGATCGGCGTGGCACCGGGTTCCAGATGGATCGCCTGCGCGGGTATGAACGTGGAATGTTTCCAGTTTTTCCTGGCCCCCTGGGACTTGAACCACCAGAACCCCGATCCATCCAAGGCGCCCGATGCGATCAACAATTCCTGGTATGACCCATCGGGATATGATTATCGGCCGATTATCCAGGCTCTGAATATTGCGGGCATTGCTGTAATTAAGTCGGCTGGAAACACCGGACCGGGTTGCAGTACGATTTCAAATCCAGGGTATGTACCTGAGATCATTGCCACGGCAGCCTTCGACCATCGCAATGATCTGATCGCCAGTTTTTCAGCCCGCGGACCAATGAGTAACTATGGAGAAACTATCCTTAAACCTGAAGTTGCTGCCCCTGGGGTCAATATCCGCTCGTCGGTGCCTGGTGGTGGCTATGACGGTACCTTCAGTGGCACCAGCATGGCAGCCCCCCACA
>Ga0031656_10000200_pt1 | contig 18227 bp, 13 predicted proteins | sample FrelakmetDIP11DI_FD_55080 | JGI IMG/M metagenome (GOLD analysis project Ga0031656, IMG submission 55080) | Freshwater lake sediment microbial communities from the University of Notre Dame, USA, for methane emissions studies - DIP11 DI | ecosystem: Environmental > Aquatic > Freshwater > Lake >... | reverse complement strand
GAAATCAGGTTATCAACCTTATGATGAGCTGCAAACATTACAGCTTCCCATATCTGGCCCTCCTGTAATTCGCCGTCACCATGGAGGGAATATACCAACTGAGGGTCATTATCAAGCTTTTTTGCTTTAGCAACACCCAAGGCCACGCTCATACCCTGACCAAGGGAACCGGAAGCGATCCGGACACCGGGCAAATGTTCGTGTGTAGCGGGATGACCCTGCAAGCGGGAGTTGATTTTACGGAAACTAGCCAGTTCATCTACCCTGAAATAGCCTGAACGGGCTAAAACGGAGTAAAAAACCGGGGAAATATGTCCATTTGATAAGACAAATACATCTTCACCCTTGCCTTCCATGTGAAAGGCAGGATCATGCTTCATTACTTTGAAATACAATGCAGTAAGGAAGTCTGCACAGCCCAGCGATCCACCCGGGTGGCCACTCTGAACGCCATGAACCATCCGTACAATATCCCGCCTGACCTGAGAAGCTGTTTGTGAGAGAGAAGACATAATTTGTTTTCTTTTAATGGCGGCAAAGCTAAAAATTAAAATGAAAGTGCAGATGGTTTTTATGAATCTTAGTCAAAGAATTGGTTTTCTTGGGATTAATTTGTTATTAACATACCAAAATCTCGAAAAAAGGCGTTAACTATGCATTGAATTTACCACTCGCTATACCTTGACAAAAGATATGTAAATTCCTCAAATAGATTGACTTAGCCTTTTTATCAATTTATTTAAGGGCCTTAAAGTGTTCTCATGGATAAGATATTATTAGGAACCTCACTGGCATTTTTCATCACATTTGCAGCCATTCCGGTAATTATCCAGGTTGCGGATGCTAAGAAACTTTTTGACGTTCCTGATGAGCGAAAGGTACATCTCTCTCCAATTCCTTCCCTTGGCGGACTTGGGATATTCGCTGGTTTGATACTTTCATTCCTGGTTACATTTCCCATTTCACTGGCAGCTGAATTTCAATATTTTTTTGCAGCTGCACTGGTTATATTCTTCCTGGGTTTAAAAGATGATATCATGGTGATATCGGCCGTTAAAAAACTCATTGGCCAATTCATTGCTGCTTTTCTTATCATCTATAAAGGTGGCATACAAATCAAAAGCATGCATGGATTTTTCGGCGTTTATGAACTTCCGGAAGTTATGAGCCTTGCATTAACGTATCTGACTGTTATTGTTATTATCAATTCTTTTAACCTGATTGATGGTGTTGATGGATTGGCCGGCAGCCTTGGTTTGATGACAGCACTGATATTTGGATCATATTTCTACTACGTAGGTCAATTACCCTATTCCATACTCGCTTTTATCCTTGCCGGAAGTTTATTGGGTTTCCTGATTTTCAATCATTCACCTGCCCGCATTTTTATGGGAGACACAGGGTCCTTGCTACTGGGGCTGATAAATTCAATACTGGTAATTCGCTTTATATCAACAGCAGACAATCCAACTTCTATTTTTCAACTTTCATCTTCACCCGCAATCGGATTTGCCATATTAATGGTTCCTTTATTTGATACCATTCGCGTTTTTTCTGTCAGGATACTGAACAGGCGTTCGCCGTTCAGTCCGGACCGTAATCACATACACCACATGTTACTGGATAAAGGGTTATCACACTCTGCCGTAACGTATACCTGTGTAGGCTTGAATCTGTTGTTTATAGCATTCGCTTTTTATGCCCGTGACTGGGGATCTACTTTTGTTATTCTGACAATGATAGGAGTAGCAGCAACCGGTACCGCATTCCTGTTTTATACAAATAACAGGTCAAGGGTTTTTGTGGATGGCAAACTGGGCAACAACGAACCTGCCATCACTTCCCAGAAAATCCTTTCTTTCCGTAAAAAGAATTATGTAACACCGCAGGATAACTGATTCCTTTTCATTCCATTTTATTAGCGCTTTTTTTTAATTCCTTTCAGTAGATTTGCAGTATATCTAACTCAAATCTTATGTCTGAAGAATTGCAGAAACAGGTAGACCATGCCAGTGATTCCATGAAAAAAGCCATTGGTCACCTTGAAGCCGAACTGGTTAAAATACGGGCCGGCAGGGCCAATCCAAATATGTTTGACGGGCTAACCGTTGATTACTACGGTACTCCAACACTCATCAGCCAGGTTGGTAATATAACGGTGGCGGATGCCCGCACACTGACCATACAGCCCTGGGAAAAAAACATGCTTCAGCCGATTGAACGCGCCATTATAGCCGCTAATATGGGTGTCACTCCTCAAAATGATGGTATTATTATCCGCATCTTTCTGCCGCCACTTACGGAAGAACGCAGGAAAGAAATCGTAAAGAAAGTACATGCCGAAGGGGAAAATTCCAAAGTGGCGATCCGTAATATAAGGCGCGANGCAATTGAACATGTTAAGAAACTCCAGAAGCAGGGTGTAAGTGAAGACCTGGCCAGCGATGCCGAAAAAGAAATTCAGGATATGACAAACACTTTTATTGCCCAGGTAGACAAACACCTGGTCCAAAAAGAAAAAGAAATCATGTCTATCTGATCAAACTGTATTTAAAATCAAACCTGCAGTATCCCGCTGCAGGTTTTTTATTTATTAGCCAGGTAAACGCCACCGAGTATAACGCAAAGACAGCCTATTTGCCATGGATTTATTTCTTCATTTGCCAGTATTCCCCAGAATAAAGCAACAAATGGGATACCGTAAGTAACCATGGATGAGAATACTGCCCCGGCTCTTTTAAGCAGCACATAAAAAAGGATTGAAGCAACGGCGGTTCCCATGATACCCAGCACCATACTGGCCCCGGTGGAGTATAGAAAAGCCCGGCTCAGTTCTTCTTTATTGAAATAACCCGTGAGCCAAAGGATCACAAAGGAAGGAATAATAAGTAAAGTAAATGCCACGGTAGCAATTTGCCTGGATCCAATTTCCTTCAGGTATCGGCTAACCAGGTTCACATTGATGCCATAAAGAAGTGTAGCAAGCAGGATGAAAGAAGCGTAACCCATATAGCTAAAACTAATCGTTTTATTGCCTGCCAAAATGAGTAAAACCAATCCGGCAAATCCTATGATAACACCTGCCCATTTTCTCCATGGAATGCGGCTCTTGAAAAATATCGCACCGATCAATAAAGTGAATAACGGTGTCAGCGCATTGAGTATACCTGCCAGCGAACTGTCGATTTTTGTTTCCGCAATACAAAAAAGGTAGGCCGGAAAAAAAGTTCCCAGCAGACCGGAAAGAAATACCAAGAGCCTTTTATTAGCTGGTAATGCTTTGAAAGACTGAATACCAAACGGAACCAGGACAATACCCGCACTCAGGATACGTATGGAAGCAACCTGGTAGGCCGAAAGGCCCTTCATTCCTTCCTTCATCAGGATAAAGGAACTTCCCCAGATAAATGATAAAACAATAAATATTACCCAGTTAAAGAGATTGCTTTTCAAAAATTTTTAATTTTTCCAAAGATGCGCTTTTATATACTAATGAATGGCCCACTCATTCTTTTTTTATGCCTCCAATACTGTGTCTAAAATTATAATTTGATGCATCAGCTTTAATCATTGTTTTGATTTATTCTTTCTCTTCCAGTAAGTTTGCCTAATCAATTAATATTAAAATAATTTATTATGGGTTTCGTAAAGGAATTTAAAGAATTCGCCGTAAGGGGAAATGTTATGGATCTGGCCATAGGTGTGATCATTGGTGGCGCTTTTAATAAAATCGTAACTGCGTTGGTAGCAAGTGTGATTATGCCTATCATAGGAATGATCATTGGTGATGTTAATAAATTCAAGGAACTCACTGTCGGGGGTATTGAAATAGGGGTATTAATTCAGGCCACACTTGATTTTATTATAATAGCTTTTGTGTTATTCCTGCTGGTAAAGGGTATGAACAGGATCAAGAAAAAATCTGAAGATGTTGCTCCGCCTCCAGAACCTACAAAGACTGAACTCTTGCTGGAAGAGATCAGGGATTCCCTGAAAAAATAATTATTCTGAATGAAATTTTAAGCAGGATACATCCAAACGTATAATGCTTATTTTAAACTAAGTGATTATGAAAAAACTATTGTTTTTAGCTTTAGTATTGACTGGTGGTACATTAGTGGCACAAGATAAAACCGTACAGGAATTAAAAACCACTGCAGAAAAAAAGGTAGCGGAAGATACTGCACATAAAGACGGATGGAAGAAAGGATTAAAAGTGAACCTGGGTCTCGCACAGGGAAATGCAAGTAACTGGGCGGCTGGTGCTGAAGAAAGTTCTTTTACCATGAATACCTATGTCAATCTTTTTGCCAATTTAAAAAGAGGGAAGAATGAGTGGACCAATAACCTTGAACTTTTTTATGCATTGGTCAATACTTCTTCACAGGGTTTGCGAAAAAATGACGATCGGATAGACTATTTTTCCAAATACACACATAAGCTAAAACCGAAGTGGGGTATTGGTGCAGTGGCAAATTTCAGGACCCAGTTCTCAAATGGATATAAATATGATGTAACACCACAGGAGAAGATCTCCGGATTTTTGGCACCGGCCTATTTAACACTCGCTCCGGGTTTCGACTGGACGCCATCTGAATGGTTCAGTCTTTTCTTATCACCCATTTCGGCCAGGTGGACCTATGTAAATGATGAGAATCTTACTTCTCTTTATAATGTTGATCCAGGAAAAAGTATCCGCACAGAAATNGGCGGGTTCGTCTCCGCCAATTTCAAAAAAGATATTGCTAAAAATGTTAATTTCAAAAGCCGGCTGGATTTGTACTCAAATTACCTGGAAAATCCACAAAATGTGGATGTTTTCTGGACAAATATTGTGACATTGAAAGTCAATAAGTTCCTTAACGTTACCTACAATTTTGACCTGATTTATGACGATGATGTGAGGATTTTTGGAGATAACAGAGATGCAGCCAGAACCCAGTTCAAGTCGCTCTTGTCTGTAAACTTAACAACCAAACTTTAATTCGGAGTAAATGAGTAGATTTGTGTTTTACCATATCGGGGACACTGATTTTACATTTTCATAATATTTATCCTTGAATAATTCATCATACCAGATTAAGCTGCCGCAGTTTGAGGGTCCGTTCGACCTGTTACTTTTCTTTATTGAACGGGATGAATTGGATATATATAATATTCCCATCACCAAAATCACGCAGGACTTCCTTGATTTCCTGCATACGTCTGAAGAGTTAAATATTGAACTCAGCAGTGAATTCATTTTATTCATTTCAACCCTTATGCGTATCAAGGCAAAAATGCTTATACCGCGTAAGGAAGTAGATGAGCAGGGAAATGAAATCGATCCCCGGCAGGAACTGATTGATAAGATACTTGAATATAAAAAATTCAAGGAAGCATCCGTCAAACTGGCTGAAATGGAAGCAGACAGGATGTATATGGTCAAAAGGGGTAACCTGCAGAAAGAGTTGTCGCTGGTAGGGGAAGAAGCTGCAGAAGGCACCGAGATTCAAAACATTACTTTATTCAAACTCATGAAAGTGTTTGAAAAAGTGATGCAACGGATGTATGACCGTAATAATAAACCCCAGCACGTGGTGTATCGCTACAATTACACCATGGAAGAAAGCCGGGAATACATGCTGAATGCGGTTACGGCAGAGAAGACCCTTTCTTTTGAAAAAGTATTTGACATTTGTACAGACCGCATACATGCGATTTTTCTTTTTCTTACGATCCTTGAACTGGCACAGCAAAGATACCTGAGCGTACTGGTAGGAGAAGGCCGTAATAACTTCATCATCACCTATAATGAGGAAAGGGAAGAGGAAGTTGCACCTGAGCAGCCTTTCTAAATCAGTGGTAAAACCTCCTTTTTTAATCCCGGTTATGAACACTTAAGAGAAGTGTTTTTTCACCTGCTTCCCTTTATGTAATTTAACAGGGTGGAAATGTCAACAACCAGGATGAAGATTTTATTGCCCGACCCGGGAAAATACCCTGAAGGGGCGGAGATAATTGCAACACTTTCATTTATTCCCTATTTGAATTACCTCAAGAAAAGAATTGAGGATCCCTCTCAGCAGTTCGCTGATTTTTACCGGCAGGTCATTGATCATTTTGAAGCTTGTCCGGAAATGCTTCAGCCTTTGGAGAACCTTAACCTGATTGAAAAAAATGAGGCACTGTTCCAATTGGTGGCATCTACTTTATTCCCGCTTTCCCAGGATGCCGACCTGCAATATTATGCACTGGGTACGCCCTATAAGTTTCAGATATTTTTTTACTCAAAATCATACAGCGATTATTTCAGCCCTGATGATAATGGATACGTACATTTCCCTCCGGAGCGCCCTTTTGAGCAATTGCAGTATGAATATATGCTGATGGCATATCGTATGGTTTTCCGAAAATTTTACCATGTTGAAATAAGTGTTCCCGACAGAAAAACAAACCGATGGGTTGATAAGATCACCGGTATCCGACGCTACAGCCGGGTACATATAGATGAAAGTTTTATTGACGTACATATCTCTGGTGATCTTCCTGCTTTTCCCGGGCACTGTATAGAAACCAGTACCGGGAAACTCCTGGATATTGATGCACTTCAAAAGATACTGCCACTTAGGATATTCCGTTTTGAAGGGTTTATCATCAGGCGAAGCATCGTGGATGTTACTGTTGAAGAAAGTATCAAAGAAGTAAAGAATGCACTGATAGAGATTCAATCAAACAATCCTGAGCCGGGATACGAAAAAGTACGGTCGGCAATTGAAACACTCCTGGGCATCAAGGATGTAGATGTAAGCCTTAGTCCTTTCCTGAAACTGAATGAGCGGTATGTATATTACCATCCGTATTCTGGCAGAAGTGTGCTGCTTGCCGGCCTTGATCAGATAAACCGGAAAGAAGAAGCGTATAATCAGTTGGCAATATTGCTCAATCAATATAAAAAGCCACTATATATTAGTAATTTGTCTGAGCCTGGTCACGAAAAGGATCAGTTCCCGTTACTCCCATACCTGGAGCATACTGGGGCTAAATGTTATATCGTTGCTCCTTTGTTTCATAACAATGAACTCATTGGTATGATGGAGGCTTCATCTCCTAACGTAGGGGTTCTGGATACAGAGATCCTGAAAAAACTGGAGCCTGTGTATACTTTTTTTGAGATGGCCTGCCGCAATAATATAACCCAGTTCAGAAATGAAATTGAATCTTTGGTCAAAGAACAATTCACTTCCCTTCAACCTATAGTGGAATGGAAGTTCCTGGAAGAAGCATGGGCATATCTTAAAGAAAAAGAAAACAAAACAAATCCTGAAATGGGATTTGTCCGATTCGACAAAGTCTATCCTGTTTATGGGGCCATTGATATCCGAAATTCAACAACAGAAAGAAACCGCTGTATGCAGGCCGACCTGCACGAACACCTTAACCGGATTGATGAAGCAATAGACAAGATGTCTGATTGTAATAATGAAGCCATCAGGGAATATCTCCATGGCCTGAAAGACAAGAACAAGGCATTTAAGGAGAAGACTTCAGGGCAGTTGCTGGCAGAAGATGAGGCTAAAGTGAATGAGTACCTTGAACAGGAAGTAAGGTCATTTTTCAGGCACCTGTCTCACAGCGGTGACGGATTAGCCGAAGTTGCAAGCCATTTCCTGGAATCAGTAGACCCAAAGAGGGGTGACATGTTCGGGCATCGCCGCCGCTTTGATGAAAGCATTGGCATGATCAATAACGTCATTTCCACTTACCTCGAAACAGAACAGGCCAAAATTGAAAAAGTGTATCCTCACTACTTTGAAAAATTCAGGACAGATGGCGTAGAATTCAATATGTATATCGGTGAATCCCTTACTCCCAACCGCTCATTTGATTACATCTATTTAAAGAATATTCGCTTTTGGCAACTTATAACGATGGCAGAGATCATCAGACTGACTGCCCGGCTGGAGCCCAGGCTTCCAATGCCCCTGCAGACAACTCAATTAATACTTGTCTATGGAAGCCCTATTTGTATTGGCTTCCGCAGTGATGAAAGGCGCTTTGATGTAGATGGTGCAGAAAGTATCCGATTTGAGATTCTAAAGAAAAGAATTGATAAAGTGAAGATCAGGGAAACAGGTGAAAGGCTTACACAACCTGGTTCAATTGCCATCGTATATACCAACGCCAAAGAGGCCGAAGAGTATGAAGAGTACCTTCATTTCCTGCAGCAAAAAAACATGATGGCAGGCAGCAAAGAAATGCTTGAGCTTGAAGAGGTACAGGGCATAAGCGGACTTAAGGCTATTCGGGTAAAGATCAACGTTATTTAGAGTTTAACGTGGTGTGCTATTAAATTTAATTCGAAATCTGATCAACGCTGTAAGGAATTGCATCCTGAAGGATCCTGACTAATAATATTTTTAGCCCGCAGAGAGCCCCAGAGAAAAAACGGAGGGCCACAGAGTACAGCCTGTATTGCTCTGTGGCATTCTTTTTAACTCCGAGGCTCTCAGTGGCCTTGAAATTTTTATTTCATTCTATTCGCTCTTTCTTTTGAAATTCCGAATCTATAAATCCTCTTTATTTATTCTTAATGTAAATACAACCCAGTCTGGATAATACAGGTTCTGGTTTGATAGACGTAAATAACGCCAGCTGTGGTTTAATTTAAATTTGTTTCTCTTGACTTTTTTAATATTATTTAAAAACACTACTCTTTCGAATTTACTGTGCCCCACATTAATACGATTATCATTTAAATTGCTGCGTGGGTGAGTATTTGAAATGCAGGATATTGGCCATTCCGTTTCGGGCTTCATTGGAAATAAACAGGTCCCCTTCAGGTGAAAAACAAATCCCTTCCGGTTGCTTGAATATTTTTTTGTCCAGTGTATAGGCTTCCTTTGCCATTCCATCGGGGCTGGCGATGATCAGCAATGAATTGGCAGAGGCTAATACGTAAAGATCTCCTGTTAACGGATGATGTGCTGCTCCGGATGGTTTAAGTGTTTGCTTGTCAGAGAAAGGTCTTTCCGGGAGACTTGAAATGTCAAGGAAAAAAGCAGGGATACTGTCAATTGATCCGGTATCGGGTTTAAATGCAAACCCGGGTGTTTTATCCCCCGGAGTATAACATTCCTTGCACAGTATAATCAGCCTGTTATTTCCGGGTTCATGGAATACTGTTTCAAAATCAAATTTGTTTTTTAAAGGGAATTTGATTTCCTCAGAGCCCATGCTATCTGTGAAAGGATAGAGTATCCGCGATAAATTTCCATTGCTTTTTAATGCATACCAGTCTTTGCCATCATAGCAAAGATCTTCATAATCCCCGCCTCTGTGAAAGCGGCTTCCCCTTGAGGGGGGGCGCCCATCAGTAAAGACCCGGTAGAGTTTCCCTTCTTCATCGTTTAGGGCAACCAGTGAGCCGTTTGCCCGGTCAAATACGATACTTGAAATCTCATCAAGATCTTCACCTAATTTAATTTTTTGCGGGCTTTGGAAATTGTAACCAGCCGGGCTGTTAAAAGCAGTGTTTTTTTTCTTAATGGAATTACAGCTTGTGGCAAGGAGCAAAAAAAAGCACAGATATTTAAGCTTGAAAACAGACATACTTTAAAAATACTGATTAATTATTGTAATTTAATCGCTCATCAGCGAAGGTTATGGATAACATACTTGAACATACGGAAAAAACGGTAATTGAATTATATGAGTCCAGGACAGGGCCCGAATTGCTTTACCATAACCTTGTGCATACCCGTGAAGTGGTTGAAGCTTCCCAAATTATGCGGGCATTTTATAAGCTGCCAGCTGAAGAAGACAAAGCCTTGCAGATTGCGGCCTGGTGGCATGATGTTGGTTACCTGTTTGGTCCACCAGAAGGACATGAAGAACGGAGTGCCCGTATGGCAAGGGAATTTCTAACCGGATATAATACTGACGAAAGCCTGATCAGGAAAGTTGAATATTGTATCATGGCTACCCGTATGCCGCAGAAGCCTAACGGACTGATGGAAGAAATCATTTGTGATGCGGATCTATTTCATCTGGGTAGTTCTGCCTTCAAGCAGAACAGTAAAATGCTCCGAAAGGAAATTGAACTTATTTCAGGTTCTCCCATGAAAGGGTCCGACTGGCGGTTTGCGACAATTAATTTACTGGAAAGGCATCATTATTTTACCGGNTTCGCCCAGGAAAGGCTAAATGAAGGGAAGAGAAAGAACCTGGAGGAGTTAAAAGCAAAATACGAGGAGAAGCTGGAGGAAAAAAAACAGGAGAATGCGCATGTTGCAGGATCCGAAAGCGGTCAACCCGTAAAAGATAAAAAGGCTGTCATAAAAATAAAAAAAGAAAAAGATATCCTCCCTAAAAGGGGCATTGAAACGATGTTCCGCCTTACTTCGCGGAACCATATGGAGCTAAGTGGTATGGCCGACAGTAAAGCAAATATCATGATCTCCGTAAATGCGATCATTATTTCTGTTGTGCTGAGTTTGCTGTTAAGAAGGCTGGAAGATATGCCCCAGTTCCTGGTACCAACCCTTATATTACTGGCTGTAAATATTACCACCATCATTTTTGCTGTTTTGGCAACCCGCCCCAACCTCACCAAAGGCTACTTTACACGTGAAGATATTCACCAGAAGAAAGTCAATCTTTTATTTTTTGGAAATTTTCATAAAGTAGGCCTTGAAGATTTTCACTGGGGTATGAATGAAATGATGAAAGACCGGGACTATTTATATTCCAGTATGATCAGGGATATTTATTTCCTTGGTAAAGTATTGGGGAAGAAGTACCAGTTACTCCGGATTTCTTACAGCGTTTTTATGTATGGAATAATCGTTGCTGTTCTCTCTTTTGCCATTGTAGAGTTGATCAGCATTCTATCGTAATATAAAATACGATTTTATCCGGTTTTTTTTAACCTGATGTAGAAATTTAGCCCATCAAAGAAGTCACCCGAACTTTATCATGCATCATTTCCCTAACGGCTTCAACAATGCCTTGTGCATCATAACCACATTCACGATGGAGTTCTTTAAGCGTTCCATGTTCAACCAACCTGTCTGGTATGCCCAGCATTTTTAATTCCGCATGATAATTATGGGCGCTCATGAATTCTGTTATGGCACTCCCAAATCCGCCTACAATTGTTCCATCTTCAACAGTTACTATTTTCTGGTATTTACCAAAAATTTCATGCAGCATAGCTTCATCAAGAGGCTTGACAAAGCGCATATCGTAATGTGCCGGATTTAGCCCTTCTGACTTAAGATCACGAATAGCGGCAGCTGCAAAATTACCCGGATGTCCCAATGTGAGTATGGCTATTTCCTGTCCGTCTTTAATTTTTCTTCCGGTGCCAATGGTGATTTCAGTCATAGGTGTTTTCCATTCAGGCATTACACCTTCTCCGCGTGGGTACCGGATCACCATGGGATACTCAGTGGATTCCAATTGAGCGGTATACATAAGGTTACGCAGTTCGCTTTCATTCATCGGTGCACTGATGATCATATTGGGTATACACCTGAAATAAGGAATATCATATGCGCCGTGGTGCGTAGGTCCGTCTTCCCCAACCAGACCGGCCCGGTCGAGACAAAGTACAACCGGCAGTTTTTGTATGGCAACATCATGAACCACCTGGTCGTAGGCGCGTTGCATGAAAGAAGAATAAATATTACAGAAAACCCTGAGCCCCTGTGTTGCCATACCTGCACTTAGCGTTACCGCATGCTGCTCGCAAATGCCCACGTCAATGGCCCTGTCTGGCATTTGTTCCATCATGAATTTTAAAGAAGAACCGGAAGGCATGGCCGGGGTGATGCCAAATATTTTATCGTTCTTTTCTGCAAGCTCAATGATGGTTTGTCCAAACACATCCTGGTATTTGGGGGGCTGCGGTGTTTCAAATCTTTTTTTATAGATCTCGCCGGTTACTTTATCAAACAACCCGGGAGCGTGCCATTTGGTCTGGTCCTGCTCTGCAAGCGAATAGCCCTTACCCTTTACCGTTATGATATGCAGAATTTTGGGACCGGGGATATCTTTCAGGTCCTGGAGTGTATCAACAAGTTTGGTGATATTATGCCCGTCGATAGGGCCGAAATATCTAAGCTTCATGGCTTCAAAAAGATTACTGCTCTTGCTGATGAAGCCTTTTACGCTGTGCTCAAGTTTGCTGGCCATTTCACGGGTGAAATTTTTTCCTACCGGGAGTTTTCCCAGTGCATGCCAGATATCATCTTTTAATTTATTGTAGGTATGCGATGTGGTGATATCCGTAAGGTATTCTTTGAGTGCCCCCACGTTGGGGTCTATACTCATACAGTTATCGTTGAGGATGATGAGCACATCCGAGTCTGAAACCCCGGCATGGTTCATTGCCTCAAAAGCCATACCTGCNGTCATGGCGCCATCCCCGATAACCGCAATGGACTTACGGTCATTTTCTCCTTTGTATTTGGCGGCAATGGCCATCCCCAGCGCTGCTGATATCGAAGTGGAAGAGTGTCCAACACCAAACGTATCATACTCACTTTCGCTTCTTTTAGGAAAACCGCTGAGCCCTTTATATTTTCTGTTTGTATGAAAAACTTCCCTGCGGCCGGTAAGGATTTTATGACCATAAGCCTGATGGCCAACATCCCAAACCAACTGGTCGTAAGGGGTATTGAAAACATAATGCAATGCAACACTCAGTTCCACCACACCAAGACTTGCGCCAAAATGCCCTCCATGTACACTTACAACATCAATGATGTACTGCCGAAGTTCGTCGCAGACCTGGTGTAACTGGTCTTTGTCTACTTTACGCAGATCTTCAGGTATCTGGATATCTTGCAATAACGGGCCGGCCTTTATTTCCATTTCGGACAACGATTAAGGGGTAAAATTATCAAAGTTTAGGGAACGGAATTGAGTACAGGTTCTAAGATAACCTGATTATTAACAAAAATGCTTGTTTTTTGTTGTTTTACCTGGTCATTATACCCTTAAAAAGTTATGAATCAGTACTTCGGGGCAAATAAATCAAATGGATAGTCCTGACAGTTGGCAAGATTACTACTTTGAAAAGTCCTATTTTAGACTTTAAAGAGTGGATAATCCAAGGATTGTTTCCCGGTATTTGCATTCTGCTGATAATCTTGTTGATTTTAAATTGCTGGCAGTTTCAGCATATGGTTTTTTGTTCCTTATATACCTGAACAAATGTTATTTTATTGCTATTCGAAAACCTCAGGTATACGGTTAAACTGGCGTTTGATCATTTTGCCCTTACTGAAATCCAATAGTAGATGAATTGTGTAAAACTTAGAGTGGGCGATGAAAACCGCAACCGATGGAAATCCTATTTCGCCATTAGTCCAAAAGGATTAACTTAAGCCTGTTAAAACTGTAGATTTGACCGAACTGAAAATAGTATATGCCCGGATTTCTCAATAAAATACCTAAATACTGGCTTTTCCAGGCTACGGGCTGGGGGATGTTCATTCTTATCAATACCTTTTTCGCCTTTACATTTGAAAGATTTAATGCAGATTTTATAGGCCGATTAATAACCTTCGTTGGTATTGGTTTGCTCTTTTCGCATATCATGCGGAATGTTATTTTCCGTACCAATATCCTCCAGCGGCCATTAAATCACCAGGTAATTGGCCTTTTTCTTATTACCCTGTTTTTTGCCATAGTTGTGGGTATTCTGGATAGTTTGTTTACCTACATTTTTGATATCCGCATGGAGCAGGAAGATAATATTGGTGAAACACAGGTTGTGATCAGCAATTCTTTTTATGCATTTGTGTACCTCTTTATATGGAATATGATCTATTTCATCTACCATTATATTGCTAAATCAAGGACACAACAACTGGATACCCTGCGTTTGCAGGCGATGGTCAAAGAACTTGAGCTAAAGACGATCAAGTCTCATATTAACCCGCATTTTATTTTCAACGCACTAAACAGCATAAGGGCACTGATTGACGAAAATCCTTCACGGGCAAGGGATGCAGTTACAGAGCTCAGTAATATCCTTCGCAGCAGTATGCAGTCGGAAAATATGGAAACAGTGACACTGGAAAGAGAGTTGAATATTGTAAAAGATTACCTGGCGCTGGAACACATACGGTTTGAAGACCGCCTGCAGGTGGAATACGATATTGATGAAGATACGCTCGACCAGCCGATTCCACCGATGATGCTCCAGACCCTGGTGGAAAATGCGATCAAGCATGGTATCAGTAAGCATGTTGACGGCGGAGTAGTCAGGATCATTTCTGACTTTAAGGGTAATAATCATGAATTGATCGTGCGCAATACCGGTAAACTGAACGGAGGGATGAATAAAGATGGCTTTGGCCTCAGCAGTACGGCAAACAGGCTGGGTCTGTTATTTGGTGATAATGCCCGGTTTGAAATAAGCGATACGCCGGAAAACATGGTGGAGGCAAGGGTATCCATTCCTGTGCAGGTACACTGATCAGTCAATGGAAAATACAAAACCATTTACAATCATTACTGAATGTAACTATTTATACAAAGTAATTTAAATATAAGGTTAACTATGGTTAAGAAAGCCATTATAATTGATGATGAGCGCCTGGCGCGTAATGAGTTGAAAAAGCTTCTTTCTGAATATCCGGAGATTGAAATTGTTGCGGAAGCTGCCAATGCGGCTGAAGGAGTTCAACGGATCGAGGAACTTCAACCCGACCTTATTTTCCTGGATATCCAGATGCCCGGAAAAACCGGTTTTGAAATGCTGGCTGAACTGGACCGTGCCCCGCATGTGATCTTTACCACAGCATATGACGAATATGCATTGCGCGCTTTTGAAGTAAATGCGCTTGATTACCTGCTTAAACCCATTGAACCCAAGCGTCTTTCCGATGCCATTCAGAAGCTTGAACACATTGAGGAGAAAGAAAGTGAATCAGGCGATATTCCTTCCACACCTCGCGGGAATTTGGGTGAATTTGACCAGGTGTTTGTGAAAGACGGTGAGCGTTGCTGGTTTGTGAAACTAACTGATATTCGGTTATTCGAATCCGTTGGCAACTATGCCAAAGTATTCTTTGGGCCCAATAAACCACTGATCCTGAAATCGCTTAACGCACTGGAAGAAAGACTGGACGACCGGATATTTTTCCGGGCCAACAGAAAACATATTGTGAACCTCCGGATGATAGAAAAAGTTGAACCTTATTTCAACGGGGGGCTATTACTTGAAATCAAAGGGGGTGAAAAAATTGAAGTTAGCCGCCGACAAGCGGTTAAGTTCAAGGAAATGATGAGCCTGTAGGGGAAATGGAAAGTGTAAAATCGAAAATCGAAAGTAAAAGACATAAGAAAGTCCTGGATATTTAAAACATCCAGGACTTTTTTTTAATTCTTAGCGGTTAAGGTTTTTATTTATGTACACACTGCTTTCATTGATGCTGGCAACTGCATCAGCCGGGAAATCATGTTCAACAAAAATATGTTTCAATCCTGCTTTTCCTGCGGCCTCAAAAATAGGTTTGAAATCGAGTATTCCTTTTCCTACCGGCTGTATCTTGCCGTCTTTGTCAATATCCTTAACATGCCAGAGGGGGAAACGCCCGGGGTGTTTTTTGAATAAAGCAACCGGATCAGCGCCGCCCTTCATGCACCAGGCCAGGTCCAGTTCCATCTTCATAACCCTGGCAGATGTCTGAGAGAGAAAATACTCATAAGGAATCATATCTTCAACAGATTTAAATTCCCTGTCATGGTTATGATAGGCAAGTGTGATACCGGCTTTTTTTGCAGCTTCTGCAGCCATATTCAGTACATCTGTTGATGCTTTCACTTCATCTTTGGTGTCAATGGGTGTACTGGCACAAACCAGGTAGGGTAATTTTATTTCCGCAAGTTCGTCTATTATTTCCCGGTAGTTATCCCGCAGGTTACGCATGGGTGGGATACTGATTGGTTTACCCTCGGCATCAACCGGAGGTTTGGTATTGGCCGGCATGCGAAAAGGTGCGCCTGTAACATGGTGTGATTTCCAGGAGAGGCCCATATCCCTTAGCATTTTATCAAACTCTTTGGCAGACATACCATAGTATCCGCCTTTACGACTGAAAGCAGACTCTATTTCAGTATAACCCGCATCTTTAATTTTTTTCAAGGTACCGGGCACGTCCTGGTCGATGGAGGAAAAGAAAGTAAATAATTGTAAACCGAGTGGCCTGGGTTTGAATGCCAAAGCCGGATTTGCAAATAATGCTTTTGACATTAAGCTTCCGCCAATGGCAAGTGTGGCAGATTGGGAGATGAATTTTCTTCTGTTTTGCATGTTGTTAGTTTTACCGCTAATTAAATACGCTATGGTTTAGGGTTCGATTTGAATTCAATGCTACTTACCTGCATCAGTGGTTGTGCAGGCAATGCTTTTTCATTTTTGAAGATAAAATAGACATTATGTTTCCCTTTTATTTCCGGAATGGCTATGGTTTTATTTTCTCTTTTTTGAGATACCTCAACAACTGACTGCCCAATGAGCTGGCCTGATACTGAATCAATTCTTACCTCGATGGTTCCGCCAACAGCACTGTTTCTGGCTGAGGCGCTGGCCGCTATAATAATGTGGGTTATTCTTGTCAGGTCAATTTTATAATAACCTAAAGATGAATTATTCCCTTCCATATACATGGCTTTGAAAGGGGTCATCAGGAAGTTTGCCCCTTCTTTGTAGTCGGCTTTTTCCGGATCCAGTACAGGATAGCGCAGGATTTGCATTTCTTCGCCGGTGATGGCAGGAGCAATTCCGTTACCTCGGTCTCTATAAGCCGCCCGGAGAATATATGATCCTTTTTCTTTAGGATCTGTTGAGGTTTTTATGGGATAACTGCCTTTCAGTGGGAGAGAGGTAACCGTTTTTTTCTCGCCAATATTCAAAATATATTCTACGATATATTTTGCATCGGTCTTGGTAATCTGCGGATGTGCACTCATGGCATGTTCGCCCCATACTCCCGATCCACCATTGATGATCTTTCCGGCCAGTTTGTCCGTAACATCTTTTTTACCTTTATATTTTTGTGCGATCTGTATATAACTCGGACCAACAGATTTTTTGTCCATCACATGACATGATTTGCAATCATTCTGCTGGATCAGTATTTGGCCGGTGGAAATCGATGCATTCATATCTGCGTTGCGTTGCAATTGAGATGTCTCTATCTGGTCGTAACCAATGGGCAGATAATCGATGGTTACTGCAACCTGTGCCGGTTTGATTTTGCCATTCGCTATGCTGCCGTCTTCTTTGTCTTTCACCCCAACTGAATAACGTAACGTATCGCCGGGAAAATAGAAAGTTTTATTGCCGTTCTTTAGCAGGTCGAAACTCACCGAAGGTGGTTCATTGCCAGCTATGATCTCCAGGGTTTTTGATTCTTTGGCACCTTGTGCATCTGTAGCTGTAAGAGTTGCCTTATAGGTCCCGGGTTTATCCAGGGTTACCATTGGGTTAGCTTGCTTTAAAGTTTTGGTGGTGCCCCCTCCGGTGATCTTCCATTCATACTGTAAAGCGTCTCCATCGTAATCAACGGTATTGGCTGAAGAGAGTTTTACTTTCAATGGTACCGAACCTTTTGTTTTATCAGCTCCAATGGCTACAGCAGGTTTTCTGTTGCCGGCATTATACTCCACTTTTACCAGCCTTGCATTATCATTTCCCTTAAACCATGCCGTTCCATATTCCAGGACATACAGATCACCATCGGGAGAAAAATCCATGTCAATGGCGCTGCCAAAACTTTCTTTTGGCAGGAATCTTTCCATGAATTGATAATCTCCTTTTTCATCCATTGTCACCAGCATGATCCATCCCCTCATAAAATCTACTATGAACCATTTGCCTTCGTAATATGCAGGGAAAGGCCTTTTTGCATTGGAAAAATCTGCTCTCCGGTAAACAGGACCGCCGGTTGCACTTCTGCCGGCACTGCCTAACAAGGGAAATCTCTCCGACAAACCATAAGGATACCATATCATGGCTTTTTGAGGAGGCGGCAGTTCGGAAAGACCGGTATTATTGGGCGAATTATTGATGGATTTTTGTACATCAAATGACGGACCGGTCTTTTTTGTTGCATAGTCGTAATCGCTATACGGGATATTGTCGCCAATAAAATAAGGCCAGCCGAAATTACCCGCTTTTTTAGCCTGGTTAAATTCGTCGTAACCGCGTGGCCCCAACTCGGTATCAT
>Ga0031656_10000199_pt1 | contig 18231 bp, 11 predicted proteins | sample FrelakmetDIP11DI_FD_55080 | JGI IMG/M metagenome (GOLD analysis project Ga0031656, IMG submission 55080) | Freshwater lake sediment microbial communities from the University of Notre Dame, USA, for methane emissions studies - DIP11 DI | ecosystem: Environmental > Aquatic > Freshwater > Lake >... | reverse complement strand
GCAGCCGCCGCAGTCAGGGCGAACATCTCCCAGACCTGCAGGTAGAACTTGAACACCGTGTTCATGCGCGAGATATCGCCCACGGCCACCACGACTTCGACCAGGAAGGTCAGCGCCAGCGCCGCCCCGATCAAGACCAGGGCATAGCGCTTCTCGATCGGCTGCCCAGGCCGCAGGAAGAGCAACCCGGCCCAAGCCAACAGCGGCACGACAACCAGCGCCACCGGATAGTTGAGAGCCGTCAGGACAGCCGTCAGGACAGCCAGGCCGACCGCAGCGGCGAGAATCAGGCCAGCGTACGGCCGCAGCCGNGAGAGGCGCACCAGCGGCGTCTGCGCCATCCACTGNCGCGTCTCCCACCCCATCCACAGCACGATCACGAACAAGAACAGCCCGTGGACCGTGAAGTAGTCGGTCAGGCCTGTCGTCGAGCCCTTCCAGCGGGCAATCTCGCCATAGCCTTCGCCATACCACTGGTGGTAGGGTGCATACAGCACACTCGCCAGCACAAGCAGGCCAACCGCCGCAAGCGCGGCGTCGGCTAGCATACGCGCACTGAATCGGCGATGGCGGANCCAGGCTGCGGCCACCACACCCGCCACCGCTAGCGCGCGGTAGTCCGGGGCATCCGCCAGGTTGGTGGGCTGAATCGCTCCCAGAATCAGGGCGCCCATCCAGAGTCCAAGCACCACGTCGAGCGGTCTGCGCCGGCNGCGCTCGTCGGCCTCGATCAACCAGGCCAGCAGCCACACCAGGATGAGTGTGGTCAATACCCGGCTGAACATGTGAGCGTGCAGATCGGCGTACAGGAACGTAAAGAACGGAAACTCGGTGATCGGGCCGGCCTCGCCCTCGCCCGGATCGATCGCCCGGCTGGGGTTCCAGTACCAGGAATCCATACCGTACGGGAGGGGGGACTCCAGGCTCAGGTATCGCCCCGCGCCACGCGCCGCATCCAACATGGCCGGCAGCTCGCGCCCACCCTCCTCGATCGGCGCTGCGCCGATGTGCTGGAAGCCTTCGTAGATCATTCTCGCCGTGCCGAGATTGCCGAGCAGGACCAGCCCCAATGCAGCGGACACGCCGGCCAGACGCGCACAGCGCACGCCCGAGCAATGCCTGCCAGCCAGCGTGCGAGCGACGAAGTTGGAACCGCCGGAGTAGGCGATCAGGCCCAGCAGCGCGAAGAAAGTGGGCAGCACCAGGTTGTAGGCGATAGCCGGCTCGATCCCGAGCAGCCGGATCGGCACGGCCGCCAGCACGAAGCCGTAGTAGTAGTAGTTGATGTACCCGCCCGCGAACCAGGGGTCGTAGGGAGGAAAGGTCGTGCTCTTGAGGACCGCCGTCAGGTAGGACAGGTCCATCGGCTTTTCGCCGCCCTTCGACGGATGCCACAGATCAGGATTGCCGATGCGGATCAGCAGATCGAGCAAGAACAGACTGACCGCCAGGACTTCGACCCAGGCGATCTCCTTCCGTCGAGCGCGCCAGTAGCCCAGCAGCAGTTCGCGATCGCGCCAGGCAAGGGCGGCCGACAGAGCACACAGCAGCGCCACCACCAGCACGATCGTGGGACGTGAGAAGGCAACCCCCAGGCTTCCCAGAATCCACACACCCCACCCCAGCACGACCAGGCCGACCGCCCGGGCTAGGGGATATCCCCCATCGCGCAGCCCCGGGAAGGCAACCCGCACCAGCGGGAAGGCCGCCGCTCCCACGAGGGCGATCAACAGCCACCAGGTGATGGCGGCGAGCGCCGGGAAGCGGTTGAGCAGAGACTCGGGTGGGAACAGCTCGCTCCAGGTGCCGCCCGCTCTCTGCCGCTGCAGGCGGTCGGCGGGCAGCATCAAGTCGGGCGGCGGCTCGCCCGCCTCTTTCGGGATGACGTGGACCACGCGGGACAGGTCGACGCCGGCCAGCAGGTCGCGCACTCGCTCCGGCGAGAAATCGCTCTGCTTGGCGAACACCAATACCTTGGGGTGGTCGTAGACCGTGAACGCTTCCTCCGCCAGCTGGTCGCTCACCTCGAGTGGACCCAGGCGCAGGTTGCTTTCGAAAACCTCGATCAACTTGTAGCCCAGGCTACCGGTGACCTCGCCTGGCCGGGCGCGGGCATAGCAGGCCGACACACTCTGGTCATCCGGGCAATCGATCAGGTTGCGGTAGTAGGCGGCACTCAGCGGGTAGCGCTGTGGAACGCGCGGAATCGTGCCGTATTGGCGGTTGGAGGTGATGATCAGCAGGTCCGCCTGCTCCAGGCTGTCGACGATCCGCCGAAGCTTGTCGGGCACCCCGTCGAAGTCATCGTCCTGGTCGTCCTGCCAGTACAGCTCCTGGACAACGCTGCCGTACAACCCACCGTAGTCACGCGAGTCGACTCGCACCGGAAGGCCGTCGTCCCAGGACGACTCGCTGGCAATCACTGCACCCCGCAGGACCAGCGCCGAGTCTTGCAGCAGCAGTCGCAGCCGGTACCTTCCGTCGTCGACGATCTGGACGGGCGTATCGAAGGGGAGCGTCAGCGCCGTCTCGACGCCCTCCGCCATCGACTGCGAGAACCGCGCCCGCGCCACCAGCGGACTGTCCGGCGCGCTGTCGTNGTAGAGCTCGGCCACGCCGATGACTTCGTCGCCCNNCCCGCCGTCNGGCAGTCGGCGAGCNAAGGGAAGCAGCAAGCCTTCGGCCGTGCCTGCCTGGCGTGCCGTGAACGAGAAATCCTGTGGGATACCGGAGGGGATGGCAAACACCTGCTTCGGGTATCCCATCGACTCGACGTGTGACCCCTCGGAGGACTCCGTCACCACGTCCATCGTGCCGCGCAGCATCACTGCGCCGGGCGACTGCAACGAGAGGCGGACGACGTAGCCCGGCCCAGGCTCAACCGGAAGGGGCTGATCGAGTGGGATCACCAGAGGCGTCTCGCCCGACTGCTCCAACAGCTCGGCGCGGCCACTGGCCAGTGCCAGGGTCGAATCCGGCGAAGCCAGCACCTCCACGCCCAGCAGCTTCACGCCAGTGCCCGACATCAGGTCGGTGACATGCGTCAGCGTGACCGCATCGACCGTGCCGTTCACCCGGCTGGTGAAGGTCGACTCGAACGGCGCTTCCCGGCTGAGCACGAAATCCAGCGGGAGCGGTATCGGCTCCTGGCCTGCCTGCGCCGGGCCGCCCAATATCAAGTTGGCCGGTCCGGGCAAATTGGCGTAGATCCAGCGCGAGGCCGCGACGCGCGTCATCGGCTGGATGTAGATCGACAGGAAGGCAAAGGCCTGTGCCGCCGACAACCCAACCACCGCCAGCAGCAGCGCGCCGGCTGCGATCTTGGCCGGGCGGCGCCCGCGGCCCGTAAGAGCCTCGGCCATGAACCAGAGCTGCCAGAGGAACCAAGCCCCCAGCAGCGCCAGAGTTGGGTAGACCGGCAGCATGTAGCGCATCGACGGCGTGAAGCTGATCGATTGCCAGAGGAAGTAGAACCCGGTCCACACGACCAGGATCAGGTGCTGGCGCCAGTCGCCGCGCAGCGACCGATAGACGGCGAACCCCCACCCCGCCCAGGCCAGCAGCGCCGCCGCCGGGCCCATGCCCCACAGCACCAAGTTGCGAAGGGCAAACAGAATCGGCGTGCGATTGGCCCACTGCAGCGCCGGCGGGAAGTCGACGTCGCCGCTCGCTTGCTGTCGGATGACCGCCAGGTTGTCGAGCCATTGCGGATTGGGGCGAATCCCGAGCAGGCCNGGGCCAGAGAAGGCGTACGGCTGGAGCAGGCGGAACACGGCCAGCGAGACGACGGCAGCGAGCGCCAGCCCGCCCACCAGTCTCACCAGCTCCCGCTCGCGGCCCTCCCTCGCCACCGTGAAGTACCGGGCGCTCGCCGCCAAGACCAGCATCAGACTGAGGGGGGCGGCGTTGATCTTGGTGGCGACGGCCATCCCCAGCGCCACACCGAACAAGCCATAGTCCAGCCAGCGACCCTTCGCCTGGGCAAGCACGGCGAAGTACAGCCCGGCGGCGACGAAGGTGTTCAGGAACGGGTCAACGACGAAGAAGTGCGCGTGCTGGATCAGCAGCGGCGAGAAGGCCAGCAGCGCCGCCGCCAACAGGCCCACTCGCCTCCGGTATAGCCGTTCACCGAGCAGGTAGACGAAGACGATGCTGACCAGGTCGAATACCGCCGACACGGTGCGCCCAACCAGGTGCACCTGGTCATAGCCCGCCTGACCCAGCGTCTCCGCCAGGTAGCGGACCAGGAAGATCGGCAGCGTGCCGTACACGAAGAACCCATGGCCTGTGTTGTGCGGATTCAGCGGTGAGGCGGCGGTGTCGAAGTACTCCGCCACGGAGCCCGGAAGGCTCAGGCTGCTCTCGACCATGGTGAGGAAACGTTCGTCAGGGTGCAGGTGGGTGTATTCGTCCCAGTTGGTCCCCGTGAGGCGCAGATAGGCGGCGATCAACAGGATGACCACCAGCAGGCCGTCGTGCAGCCAATCGCGCGGCGGCGTGCGGCTGCGCGGGGCCGGTGGGGATACTTGGTCTCGAGGCGGGGCAGTCGCTTCGGGCTGCATCTAAGGCACTGCGCCCGGGGAGCGCGAGCCGTACTCTGGGTCGCGCGCCGGCACCGAGTAGATCAGGAAGTCGTGTCCCTCTTCCGGCGGAACGTAGTGGGAGAGCGTGCCGTTGGGGAACAGCTGCCGGAGTGTCTCCAGCCCTTCCTGGTCCTGGGTATTCAAGATGAACAGCTGCGCCTGGCGTTCCCCTACGAGGGTCGCCAGGTCGGGCGGCCAGATGGCGTAGTCGCGCAGCGGATCACCAGCGTGTATGCCGACCAGGCGCGTATCGACCCAATACGGGAACGCCACCACGTGTGCCGTGCGGTAGCTGCCCGTCGAGNCGGCGAAGCTGCGGATCACNTCGCCGATCTGACCGGTGTTCCAGGCGGAGCGGCGGAAGAGCGTGGCGTACTCGACGAACACCAGCCGGTAGTTGAGGACGATGGCGATCAGCAACAGCATCCCCGCCGCAATCGACCAGACCGACCGCGCCAGCCGGGAGGACCATTGGCGGCGGATCCAATCCAACATGCCGGCCAGCGGGATGGCCGCCAGCGTATACACGGGGACGATCGCCCCGGCCGCACGGTTCGGAGCCGGATTCTCCGCCGGAAACGCCAGCGCCATGATCGAAGGCAGCATCAGCACCGGGATCGAGACCAGGGTAAACAGATCGAGCCAGGACCTGCGCTGGACGTAGCGCACGGTGAGCACCACAACGCCAAGGTGAAACAGCGCTGCGGTCACCCAGTCCAATGCTGGGCGGTGGGGGATCGAATTGACCCAGACCTCGCCGTTGTCCCAGCCGAACATGCGCAGCGCGTTCCAGGTGTTGCTGAGGAAGATCCGCAGCGGATCGCCGGGAAGCTCGCGTTCGGTCTCGCCGATACGCGTCAACACACGGAAGAACAGCTGGTCGGGCATCTCGATGGCCACGCGCAGCAGCGGGGTGAGAGCGATCAGCGCCATCAAACCGGCTGCGACCAGCCAACTGCTGATCGCCATGCGCTGNCCCCGCGCCTCCCGGTGGAGAAGGAAGAGCAACACGCCAANGGCGACGACCAACGGCAGCACGCGCGTTGGAGTGTAGCCGTGCAGCCCAAGACCGANNACNAGNCCGCACCACAGGAAATCGTTGCGGCTGCGACGGCGGATGCCTCGTGCCAGGAAGTACATCGCCGGCGCCACGAACAGCGGATACAGCGGGAAGCGCAGCCCGATCCGGCTGATCACGTTGGGCCAGTAGGCGATGCCGGCCAGCAGCAAGGCGATCAGGCCCGCCGGGCGGCCCGCCACTTCGCGAGCGAACAGGTAGACGAAGATCAGCGTCACCCAGCCCGCCAGCGCTGTGCCGATCTTGAGCGTAAGGAATGAGATCCCGGTTCCCAGCAGCGCATCCGTGGCGGCGGCAAGGTAGAACTGCAGCGCCTCCCGGCCCGTGTTGCGCGGGAAGAAGATCGAGGTCAGCCCGCTCTCAACGTCGGCCACGTCCAGCAGTTTCTCGGCGTGATCACTGACCATCTCGACCGGCACCGAGCGCAGGTAGGCAAAGCGGAAGAAGAGCGTCAGCGCCAGCGCGCCGACGATCGCCAGACTCCACCCTCCGAGGCGGAACTGCAGGCTGGGCGCCCTGAGCCAGGCCAAGGCCCGAGCCAGCCAGATTCTCGGCCTGAGGTCACCCTCCCAGAAAGCGATCAGGCCGCTGGCCATCGCCCCGACCCAAAGCACGACCGTAGAGGGGCGGAAGGTGTTGTCGGAGGCGGTGAGAAAGGTCAGCGCGGTGAGCAGAAAGGCAGCCAGCAAGAAAGTTGGGCGAGCGGTGAGCTGCTTGCCCTGCGCCGAGGAGGAGCCGGGAACGAGCCAGGTGGCATCGCGTGCCCACACCGCCCACCCCATCAGGACGGCGGCTGCGGCATACAGCAGCAGCCAGGCGATCTGCGGCTCGCTGCGCCGCTCGAGGCCGGTTTGGGCGATCAAGGCGAGCAGGAAGGCGATCGGGAGGCGCAGATAGGCGCCCCGCAGCCGGAAGGGCGGCCCGGGCTCCCCCCCCGCGAGCTCGGGAGCTGCCGCCTGGCCGCTGGCTGGCACCCAGTTCGGCACGGGCGCTTGTGGGATCGCCAGCCGCTTGCCCCGCAACAGGGCCTTGAAGCCGTCCAGGACGGTCGGCTCATCGCCGGCTGTGAAAGGGGCTTGCGGGAGGGGATCGTTCGGCTGCATCATCGCTTGCGCGCCAGGTAGCAACTATACGCCCCATCGGGCCGGGGCGACGGGTCATGGTACCGCCGGACAATTCTTTCCGTCAACCACAGGTTCCAGCGGTACGGGGCCAGGATCCAGCGGCCGGTCAGCATCCGGGGCGGCAGGCACGGTGCGCCAAAATAGTGTCCCCATTCCATGGCGTGCAGCGAGCGCGGTGGGAAGTAACGAAAGGTACGCACGACTTCCAGCCCGGCGTCTGCCAGCCGCTCGCCCCAGCCCTGCTCATCGAACATGTTGTGATGGCGCGAGATCCGGACGAAGGCTTCCTGGTAGCGCTGAGCCAGGCCGTTCGCCCCCCAGCGACGCAGCCTGCCGGAGACGCTCAGAGAACCGGGGAAGGCATCATTCGGGACGGTGAACAGGAACGGCGCCCCGGTCCGCAGCACCCGTCCGATTTCCGTGAGCACGCCTTCGACATCCGGTATGTGCTCGAGCACGGAGTTGCTCACGGCGCTGGCGAAGCTAGCCTCGGCGAAGGGCATGTGGTGACCACCGGAAACCACCAGCAGGCGGTAGCAGTTGCGCCGCCGCGCCTGGCGCAGGGAAGGCAGATGGGGATCCAGTCCCGCATCGACCGGGTGGCGCAGCACTACCGAAGCGAAGTGCCCATCGCCCGCCCCGACGTCCAGCACCGGACTGGGCAAGTCCACTTCCTGGTAGAACTCCGCCTCGACCGAACGCAGCAGGGAGCGAAAGTACGGCAGGTCGCGGATGTGGGGCCAGACGAAGTCCTTCGCCACGCGGTGCGCTCAGCCCGATCCCGCCAGCAGGCGCGCGTACAGCCGCTGATAGGAGTCGGCCACGTTGGCTGGCGAGAGCCCCTCACACCATGCGCAGCCCTGTTCTGCGTAGCGCGCCCGATCCGCCAGCACCTGGTTGATCGCCTGCGCCAGGCGCAGCGGATCGCGCGGTGGGACGACCAAGCCCATGCCGGACTGCTTCACTGGCTGGCGCACACCCGGCAGGTCGCTGGCCACGACCGGGGTTCCGCACAGCATTGACTCGACCTGCACCATGCCGAAGCTCTCGGTGCTGTTCAGGCTCGGGAGCACGGTCACGTCACACAGCGCGTAGAAGGCGGCCATGTCCTCCGGGTCTAGCACCCCAAGGAACGACCATCGGTCGCCCAGCGCAGCCAGCGTCGGCTGCAATCGCGCCAGATAGGCCGCTTCGCCCATGACATCCTGGTATTGGCCGACATAGAGCACACGCGCCGTCGGATGGAACTGCAGCACGTGCGGCATAGCTTGCGCCAGGACCTCGGCGCCCTTCTCGGTCGCCAGGCGGGCGGCCATGCCGATCAGGCGATCCTGCGCTTGCACCCGAAAGCGGTCACGCAGGGCGCGCCCGCGAGCTGGATCGACCGGTGCCACGATGGACGGAGGCGGGATGACCACGAGCTTGTCCAGCACTCGGCGCAGGGCGGGCGAACTCTCGGCGTAGTCCCGTGTGTTGGTCACCACGGCCTGCGCCAAGGACAAGGCAAGGCTGTTGGCCAGACGCGACGCCCAATTGGCGATCCGGTTGAGCGGCGAGGTAGGCAGGCTCAGGTCGCAGTGGTAGGTGACAACCACCGGCTTCCCCATCAGGCGGGCAAGCAACGCCAGCGGCGCGGCATCGAGCTGCGGCACATGCAGCTGCAGCACATCGTGATTGCGGAGCAGGCGGAAGGCATGCAGGAGGAAGGTGGGCATGATCGGGCCCTTGCTCACCGTCGCCAGCACAGCCACGCGCAGGACGCGCACGCCGTCAAGCGATTCCTCGTCCGGCAGCTTCCGCGCATAGCGCGAGGTCAGCACCGTCAGCGTGTGGCCTCGCGCCGCCAGCGCCATCGCCAGACGCTCGGTGTACACCGTCAGCCCGGAAAAGTGAGGGCGGTAATAGTAGAGCGTGTTGAGGACCCGCATCATGGCCCCTCGACCTGCTGGCGGCGGCCGATCCAGCCGACGACGTCCTGGTAGATGCCCTGGAGCGTACTGCCATCCCGCACCAGCGCCACGGCCCCGATACCGACCGTGATGACATAGACCATCGCGTGCAAGACCAATGCCGCCGCCAGGGCCGTGCCGGCCGGGACTCCGAAGGCACTCAGTGCAGCGACCGCCGCCGCCTCGAAGACGCCGATCGATCCGGGAGCAGCCGGCACGGCGGCGCCCAGCGCAGTGGCCGCCAGCATCAGATAGGCCCACGACCAACCCGGCGCCGGATGCACCGAGCGCAGCACCAGCCAGTAGACGACGCCGGCCAGGATCCAGCTGAGCGCCATGGCGGAGAAGCTGCCGATCAACAGGGACGGGCTCTCAAGCGCGGCCAAGCCGGAGTGCACCCGATGCCAGCGCGCCTGCCAAACCTGCGGGTTGGGAAACCGGATGCCGATCCAGCCCTCAATGGCTCCGGCGTAGTGAACCAGCAGCCACAGCACGAACAGCGCCAGCAGCACCGCCCCGCCCCAGATCGCAGCCGCGCGGGAGGCCCAGTCCAGGCGCAGCACAACGGGCAGCATCGCCAGAAGCAACGTCGTTCCCAAGATGATGTCGTAGGTGCGCTCAATCACGATCGTCGAGAGCACCCGCAGGGTGGACATGCCCGGCTGGCGGCCGAGCAGCACAGCCCGCCCGAGCTCCCCCAGGCGCCAAGGGAGGAGGTTGTTCAGCAGGTAGCCCTCATTCAGCGTGGCCAGCGTGCGCCCGAGACTGACCGAGCGCGTCAACAGCAGCCACCACGCCACGCCGCGCGCCAGCATGGAAACCAGGAAGACACCGATGGCAAGCAGCAGGTAAACGGGTTCGATCTGTTGCAGCGCCGCCAGGACGGGCTCCCAACCCGCCCAGCTCAGGACTCCAGCCAGGGCCAGGCCGCTGATCACCAAGCCGATCACGACGCCGATCAGGCTGGTGCGGCGGGCGCGTGCCCCGGCCATCAGCCACCAGCTCCGCAGGGTCGGCCGGTCGGCCCCCAGCCAATCCACGCCGGACGAAATGCCGCTCGGCGGGCGGTCACTCGTCCCCCAGGCGCAGCACAGCCATGAAAGCTTCTTGCGGGATCTCGACACTGCCGATCTTCTTCAGGCGCTTCTTGCCGCGCTTCTGACGCTCGAGCAGCTTCTTCTTGCGGGTGATGTCCCCCCCGTAGCATTTCGCCAGCACGTCCTTGCGCAGCGCCTTCACATTGGCCCGCGAGATCACCCTGCCATCGCTGACAGCCTGGATCGGCACCGGATAGAGCTGGCGCGGGATGAGCTCCTTGAGCTTGGAGACCAGCGCTTGCCCTTTGTGGTAGGCCTCTTTCTTGTGCACGACCATCGCCAGAGCATCGACCGGCTCTTCGTTGATCAGGATTTCGAGCTTGACCAACTCGTCGGCTCGATAACTCTCGAAGCGGTAGTCCAGCGAGGCGTAGCCGCGAGTGCGGGACTTGAGCTGATCGTAGAAGTCGACGATCAGCTCGGCCAGCGGAATGTCGAAATGCAGCACCACGCGTCCGGGCGCCGGGTATTCCTGCTCGACAAAGACCCCTCGACGTTTGGTGGTCAGGTCCATCACCGTCCCATAGAACGACTCGGGCGTGAACACCTGGATGCGCATCCACGGCTCACGCACCGCTGCGACCAGGCTGGGCTCGGGTAAGTCGGCCGGCGAGTCGATGGCGCGGATCGACCCATCGTGCAGCAGCACTTCATACTCGACGGAAGGCGCGGTGGCGATCAGGTCGAGCTCATACTCGCGCTCCAGCCGCTCCTGGATGATGTCCATGTGGAACATGCCCAGGAAGCCGCAACGGAAGCCGAAATTGAGCGCCTGAGAGGTCTCCGGCTCGTAGACCAGGGAAGCGTCGTTGAGCTGCAGCTTCTCCAGCGCGTCTTTCAGGCTGGCGTAGTCCTCACCTTCCACGGGGTAGAACCCGGCGAACACCATCGGCTTGGGATGCAGGTACCCCGGCAGCGCGCTGGCCGCCGGTCGGGCGGTCTGCGTGAAGGTGTCCCCGACACGGCATTCGCGAACGGTCTTCAGCCCCGTGGCGATGTAGCCAACCTCGCCGGCCGACAGCTCCGGGGCAGGCTGCATCGCCGGCGTGAACACTCCAATCTCGAGCGGCCGCATCGCCACGTCCGTCGCCATCAGGCGGACGTCGTCAGACGCCATCAGACGTCCGTCCACCAGGCGCACATAGGCCACCACTCCCTTGTAGGAGTCGTAGTGCGAATCGAAGATCAACGCCCGCAGCGGCGCCTCGGGGTCGCCCCGCGGAGGCGGGACGTCGCGCACGATCGCCTGCAGCAGCTGCGGCACGTTGGTGCCGAGCTTGGCCGAGATGCGCACCACCTCCGGCGCCGAGATCCCGAGCAACGATCCTATCTCCTGTGCCACTTCGTCGGGGCGGGCGGAAGCCAGGTCGATCTTGTTGATGACCGGCAGAATCTTGAGATCCGCTTCCATTGCCAGGTACAAATTGGCCAGCGTCTGGGCCTCGATTCCCTGGGTGGCATCGACGACCAACACCGCGCCCTCACAGGCGGCCAAAGCCCGGCTGACCTCATAGCCAAAATCGACGTGCCCGGGGGTGTCGATCAGGTTCAGCTCGTACTCCTGCCCATCGGCCGACGCGTAGTGCATCCGAACCGCGGAGGCCTTGATGGTCACGCCCTTCTCGCGTTCCAGCTCCATGCTGTCCAGCACCTGCTCGGTCATCTCGCGNTCGGAGATCGTCCCGGTGAGCTGGAGCAGTCGGTCGGCCAGTGTGGACTTGCCATGATCGATGTGAGCGATGATGCAGAAGTTGCGGATGTGTGTGAGGCGCATGATGTGGCTGGACACTAATAGACACTAAGGGGCGGGAGGTATTCCTCCCGCCGTGGGAAGTATACCCGAGATGTCCGGGAAATCTCCCTCAACGGCGAGGCGGGCACCGTCGAGGACTGCCTCCAGGTCCACCACACGGCCGCCCTGCTGAGCCCACAGCAAGAACTCGACATTGCCCTTCGGCCCCTGCAGCGGGGATCGCAGGGCGGCCTGTGGCTGGAGGCCGCACTGGCGCGCGGCTTCGGCCACCCCCCGCAGCGCCTGCAAGCGGTCGGCCTCCACCCGGACCACCCCGCCGCGCCCGACAGCCTGCTTGCCGACTTCGAACTGTGGTTTGACGAGCGCCACCACGTCGCCGCCAGGACACATCCAGCCTGGAAGTTGGGGCAGTACCAGCCGTAACGAGATGAACGCCAGATCGAGCGTGACCACTCCCACCGGCTCGGGCAGACCCTCCAGATAGCGCGCATTGATGCCTTCCATGACCACGACGCGGGGATCGTTGCGCAGGCGCCAGTGCAGGATTCCCTGTCCGACATCAATGGCGTAGACGCGGGCAGCGCCGGCCTGCAGCAGGCAGTCGGTGAATCCGCCGGTCGAGGCGCCCGCGTCGGCGCAGGCCCGCCCGGCGATCTGGATCGGCAGGGCCTGCAGCGCCGCAGCCAGTTTCTCGCCGCCGCGGGAGACGAAGCGCGCCGGCGAGTCCAGCGTCAGTTCGGCGGCGCGGTCGAGCCGCTGCGCCGGACGCAAGACGCGCTCCCCATCGGCGCGCACCTGCCCGGCCATGATCAGCCGCTGGGCAGCGCTCCGGCTCTCGGCCAGCCCGCTCTCGGTCAACAGGATGTCGGCTCGCTCCCGCGCAGGCATGGGAGAATTCTACCTTCGCCGCGGGCCAACGGCGTCGGCGTGGCTTGCCCGGCCCCCTCCTTCCTGCTATCATCCCGCCATGCTCACCGCCCTGCTGCGAAGCATGCGCCCGCGCCAGTGGGTGAAGAACACCTTCATCTTCGCTCCGCTGGTCTTCGACCAGAAGCTCACTCAGCTGGACGCCCTGTTGGCGACNGTGGCGGGCTTCGTGCTGCTGTGCGCCGCCTCCAGCGCCGTNTACCTGGTCAACGACCTCGCCGACGTGCAAGCCGACCGCAAGCATCCGCAGAAGCGCTTCNGGCCNATTGCCGCTGGCAAGCTCTCCCCGGCGGTGGCGAAGATCAGCGCCGCGATCCTGTTCATCCTGACGCTTGCCTTCAGNCTGCTGCTCAGCCGGTCCTTCGCCTTGATCGTGGCGACCTACATCGTCCTCAACCTGCTGTACTCGCTCCGGCTTAAGCACGTTCCGATCATCGACGTTCTGATCCTGGCCTCGGGCTACGTGCTGCGGGTTGCGGCCGGCGTCGTGTTGGTCTCCGTCGAACGATTCTCGCCGTGGCTGTATATCTGCACCACACTCTTGGCGCTGTTCATCGGCTTCGGCAAGCGGCGGGCAGAGATGGTGCTGCTGGCTGACAGTGCCAACGAGCACCGGCGTGTGCTCGATGGCTATACCCTGCCCTTCCTGGACCAACTGATCATGATCGTCAGCGCCTGCACCATCATGGCCTACTCGCTGTACACCTTCTCGGCCGAAAACCTCCCCAACAACCACTTCATGATGCTGACCATCCCGTTCGTGATGTACGGGATCTTCCGCTACCTGCAGTTGATCCACGTCCAGTCTGCGGGCGGCGCGCCGGACGAGCTGGTGATGAGCGACGCGCCGCTGCTGGCCACGATTGTGCTGTGGGGACTCTCGGCAGCAGCCGTGCTGTATCTCGGGACATGAGCGTCGGGGAGGCGCCGGGCAAGGTGATTCTGCTCGGCGAGCATGCCGTGGTGCATGGACACCCGGCGCTGGCCGCGCCCGTGCACCAGCTGCGCGCCCGAGCCGAGCTGCGGCCTTCCGACTCCACCGCCCTCCCCGATCTGCGGATCGAGGCGCCAGANGTCGGTCTCTCTGTNTGGCTACACGAAATGGCCCCGCACTCGGCGGTTGCCAGCGCACTGCGCCTCACCCAGGATGCACTCCGCCTCCCCTCGCTCCCGAAGGGGGTCCTGCATCTAACCTCCACCATCCCGGTCGCCTCCGGCCTGGGGTCGGGGGCGGCCATCACCCTGGCCATTGTGCGCGCCCTGTCCTCCCATGCTGGCCAANNCCTNCCCCTCGAGCAGCAATCGGCGATCGTNTTCGAGGTCGACAAGATCCACCACGGCACACCCTCCGGCATCGACAACACCGTGATCACGTACGGCGTACCCATCCGCTTCCAGATCGGCTTGCCGCCCCAGCGGCTGCAGCCGGGGGCTCCCCTCCCCCTGCTGATCGCCGACAGCGGCCAAGCCTCCCCNACNGGCCTTGCCGTCGNCAGCGTGCGCCAACGGCTTGAGCATTCCCCGGCCGAGACCCAGGCGGTGTTGGAGAGCATTCACCAGATCGTGGATCGCGGCACGTCGGCGGTCGAGCAGGGATGGATCGAGGAGCTGGGCGCCTGCATGAATGCCAACCACAGCCAGCTGCGCGCCCTCGGTGTCAGCTCGCCGCTGCTCGATCGATTGGTGGAGGCGGCAACCCGCGCCGGCGCCTTCGGCGCCAAGTTGTCCGGCGCTGGCCTCGGCGGCAACATCATTGCCCTGGTCGCGCCGGCGCTGGCCCCAGCTGTCACGCTCGCGCTGCGGCAGGCGGGTGCAATCCGCGTCTTGCAGACAGAGGTCCCGGTATGATCTTTCTCAAGCTCGGCGGCTCCTTGATCACCGACAAGTCCCAGCCCGAGGTTTGCCGCCAGGACGTCCTTGAGCGCCTGGCCAGAGAAATCGCCTCGGCGCGGGCGCAGCGCGCGGAGATGCAGCTCCTGGTCGGTCACGGCTCCGGCTCCTTCGGCCACGTCGTCGCCGCCCGCCACGGGACGCACAGGGGAGCGGCCACGCCGGAAGACTGGCTCGGCTTCGCCGAAGTGTGGCGGGTAGCCAACAAACTGAACCGGCTGGTGGTGGATGCTCTACTTGCCGCAGGACTGCCGGTGGTGGCTTTCCCGCCTTCCGCNTCGGCNATGGCGGCCGGCGGCGAGATCGAGCAGCTGGCCTGGGAACCGGTGCAACTGGCCCTTGCGCGNGGGCTGCTNCCGGTTGTCGCCGGCGACGTCGCCTTCGACCGGCGCCAGGGATCCACGATCCTCTCGACCGAGCGCGTCTTTGCCNACNTTGCCCTGCGGCTTCGACCCAACCTTCTGCTGCTGGCAGGCGTNGAGCCNGGCGTGATCCGCGGCTTCCCGGCCGGCANGGAAGTGATGCCGATCGTCTCCGAGGGCGATCTCGACTCCGGCGGGATCGGCACGGCAACCGCCACGGATGTCACCGGCGGGATGGNGGACAAGGTTCGCCACGGCCTNAGCCTGTCGCGCTTGGTGCCCGAGTTGGTCGTCCGGATATTCTCCGGCATGATCCCTGGAGAGGTCGAGCGGGCGCTGCTGGGCGCGCCGGTCGGCACCCAGGTGGTGGGCGCCACGTAGCGCGCCGCGAGGGAGAAGTCAAGGGCCGCGNCGNCTTGCGCTTGCACCGTCCGTGCCCTAGACTGGTGGCAGCGCATCTTCACCGGGCGTGGTTTTTCCTGCCGCTGCCCGCCAAATTGCGTGGAGGGATTCGATGAGTGATCGCAAGAAGGTCAGCTTGCCGGCGCTGTTCAGCAAGGTGGCTCAGGCTGAGCCGATCACCATGCTCACCTGCTATGACTACCCCACCGCCCATCTACAGGAGCAGGCAGCGATCGACATGATCCTGGTGGGCGACAGCCTGGGCATGACAATGCTCGGCTATGAGAGCACTCTGCCGGTGACCATGGAAGACATGATCCGCCACGCACAGGCCGTCCGGCGCGGATCGGCCAACGCCTGGCTGATCGGCGACATGCCCTACATGAGCTACCAAGCCAGCGTGGAGTCGGCCATCCGCAACGCCGGGCGCTTCATGGCCGAGGCGGGCTGCGACGCCATCAAGCTCGAGGGAGGGGTCGAGATGGCCGACCGGATCGCCGGCATCGTGCGCGCCGGCATCCCGGCCATGGGTCATCTGGGCCTGACGCCGCAAAGCGTCAGCGCGTTGGGCGGCTTCCGAGTGCAGGGCAAGGGTGCGCTGCAGGCCAAGAAGATCCTCGACGACGCGAAGGCGCTGGAGCAAGCCGGCGCCTACGCCATCTTGCTCGAGATGGTGCCCGACCGGGTATGCCAGTTGATCACCGAGCGCGCCGCCGAGTGTTTCATCATCAGCCTCGGCTCGGGCCCTCACGCCCACGGCCAGCTGCTGATCTACCACGACATGTTTGGGCTGTACCCTCGCTTCAAACCGAAGATGGCCAAGGTCTTCGGCGAAGCCGGCCAGGTGATCCTCCAAGGGCTGCAACAGTATGTGCGCGAGGTCTCCCAACGCCAGTTCCCGCAACCGGAGAACTGGTTTGGCATGAACGACGACGAGTTCAACGAGCTGCAGCGCATGCTGAAGTAGCCCAGCACCATCGGGGCGTGGACCATCGACTGGATCCCAACTGCTTCTGAGGAGNCGGATATGGAACAGGATCTGCGTAGCCTGCTCAAGATCCCCAGTGGTCGTCTGAGCGAGATCAACGCCGTTCTCCTCGACGCGGAGACCGGGGTCGTCAGCGAGTTCCTGGAGGTGGTGTCCCGCTACGGCACCCCGCGCGAGATCAACCGCAAGGCCAAGAAGGCCGGCAGCCTNGCCGCGCTGACNTCCAAGGCCCGCCAACAGAACCCCAAGAACCTGAGGGGGCTGCGCTGGCTCAAGCAGCAGCGCGAGCGCGGCGCCTTCGTCTCGGTCGACGCTTACCGCCGAAGCGTGCTCGGCGAGCGGGCAGCCGGCACGGNCTTCGACAAAGCGCACCTGGCNGTGACACTCGAAGTCAGCGGGGCGCAGTACTTCGAATGGGTGATCGGGGCGGCCGAGCGCGCCCTGGAGACCAAAGGACTGGTTCCCGGGCGCTTCATCCAGGTGCGCAAGATGAAGGAGCAGGAAGCCGATGGCGACCTGGCCGCCTTCGCCGCCGCCATGCAGATCATCGGCGCTAGCTACGTCTGCACCCTGGACACGAAGGGCACCGATGGCTCGAACATCCACCTCGGCGGACCTGAGACGATCACCGGCTACTTCGGCGGCATCGGCCAGCCCAACGAGTACGCCCTGAAATGGCTTGACGAATACCTCTACTACTACACGACCTACGGCGTGCGCCAGGTGCTCAACATCAATCCGGGCACGGTGCTGCTGGGGTACATGCTGCATCGCCTGGGGGTCGACATCGAATTCAAGATCTCCGTGTTCATGGGGAACGACAATCCGTATGCTGCCCTGTGGACACTGCTCGGCGCCAAACTCTTTGCCCGCCGCGATGGCAGCTCACCCCTGATCGGCTTCAACTGGAGCAACTCGATCAACAACCAGACGATGGAGACTGCGGCGCAGGTCCGCCGGCAGCTGGGGTTCGAGGATGTGGTGCGCTTCGAGCACCATATCACGGAGACCTGGAAGAGCATCGTCCGCCAGCCTTACAACCGAAGGGCCGAGCTGCTCGAGGTGGCCGACCATATCGCCAACATCTCGGCCAAGCATGAGGGCGGCGATCCGGAGATCGACTCGAAGCGTGCCCATCCGTCGGACATCTTCGACTACTTCCGCGACCGATCGGAGATTGTGGCCTCGGGCGACTGGGAGGCGTTGACGCTGAACTTCCTGGACAAGGTGGACGCCACCAACGCCACGGCTCAGGCGCTCACCGAGCGCGGCCTGTCGTTCATCGCCGCCCAGAACCTGCACCGCTAGACGGCCAGGGTCAGCCTCCGCCGAATCAACCGGGGTCTGGGCGATACCCAGACCCCGGGGTGTTCCCCTGCTACCCGCTGAAGGGGTGCCGCGGCCTACCCGACCTGGCGGATCGCCTCCAGCATCCCGTCGACCATCTTGCGCGCCGTGCCGCCACCGACGGCCAGCGCCGCCGGGAAATACAACGCCTGAGCCAGCTCCGCCAAGGAAGCCCGGGAAGGCCTGGGCCCCTGGCCAAGCTCCGCTAGCTCCTCGCGAAACAGCTCCAACCCATCGGAACCCATGGCCTCGGTGACGATCGCTTCCAGTTGAGGGACCAGTTCGGCCGTGGGGGCTTTGGCGACGTCTGGCACGGCCGGGGCACCGGCGGCGGGCTCAGCCGCGGGAGCCACCGCTGGGACCGCCGCCGGCCTGGGCGTTGCCGGCGCAAGCTCGGCGCTCAGCTTCTTGGTGGCTACGTTGGCCGTCAGGTTCAGCAGCGGCACGTTGATCGTCGGTACACACAGGATGAACAGGTACCCGGCGGAAAGAACCTTGACCACCAGCCTGCCGCCTTCAAATACCAGGTCTAGCTCGCTGACCTTCTTGCGACGCGCCATGCGCAGACCTTCGATGGTCTTGCTCAGTGTCCTGGAAACCACCGTGAGCGAGGCGGTGTCGAACACGCTAGGAAGCGTCGACGTCACCACTTGGCCACGACTGTCGGCCACAAAACAGCCGGTAACCCCCACCACGTCTTGGATGTCACGCAGGATGTCGTCCACGTTTCC
>Ga0031656_10000198_pt1 | contig 18246 bp, 16 predicted proteins | sample FrelakmetDIP11DI_FD_55080 | JGI IMG/M metagenome (GOLD analysis project Ga0031656, IMG submission 55080) | Freshwater lake sediment microbial communities from the University of Notre Dame, USA, for methane emissions studies - DIP11 DI | ecosystem: Environmental > Aquatic > Freshwater > Lake >... | reverse complement strand
AGAAGAATAAAATTCCATTTCTTTCTTTTCTTGAGATTGTCATCCAGTTCTGGTGAGAGGAAAAGTAGCCTGTCCCCTTTTGGACAAATCATTCCTTATTTATGCTCACGCGACGAAAAATTAAACTTATATGCTGATTTTGGTAGAATAGGGTATCACTATATGGATACGGAGGTGCTTTAATTATGCAAGGCATACAATACGTTACGGACGATAAGGGTCAAAAAATAGCCGTTCAAATTAACCTGAAAAAATTTGGTGAGATTTGGGAAGACTTTTTTGATAATTTACTTTCAAGGCAGCGTGCAGATGAACCAAGGGAATCGATTGAATCTGTTAGGGAACGGTTAAAGAAACAGGGCAAGTTGCGTGTCTAAGTACGCGATAACTTTTGCACGTTCTGCCCGGAAAGAACTTGAAGCACTCGATGAAAAAATAATTTATAGACTTTTCCCTAAGATTGAAAATCTATCTTTAAACCCTCGCCCCGCAGGTTGTCGAAAATTGACTGGTAATAAATATCTCTGGAGAATCAGAGTCGGCAATTACCGCATTGTTTATTCGATCAATGACGAGAAATATCTCGTAGATATCATTGCCGTACGTGACAGAAAAGATGCATATAAATGAGCGTGTAAAAATCCGCTCCACCGTCGTACTGCTTGCCAGCCGCGTCCGGTGAGCTTGTCGTTCGCACAATATGATTTCAGGAAGGAATAGACATGATTTTGGATGTACTTGAGAATGCACATCGTTATCTGGGCCTGAATAAGGGGTTTGCAAAGGCCATTGAGTTTCTCTTGCGCCCGGATCTGAAGGAACTGCCGGTGGGAAAATATGAGATAGACGGTGACCGCGTCTATGCAACGGTATCTAAGGATCTTGGTCGCAGGAAAGAGGATGCTTTACTCGAAACGCATGAGAAATACATTGATATCCAATTGGTCTTGGCAGGAACCGATGATATGGGATGGAAGCCCAAGTCATCGTGTAAGCAGCCATCCGGTGAATATGATCAGAAACGTGATGTGCAGTTTTTCGCGGACGAACCAGAGGCCTGGCTTTCAACTGAAAGTGGATCGTTTGCGATCTTCTTCCCGGAAGATGCGCACATGCCACTGATCTCGTCAGGGCAGCTCCACAAAGTCGTTGTAAAGGTCGCAACGTAAGAAGTGCGACCAAACGTTGCACTGTAGTACCCAACAGGGTCAGGCTTGCGGTTGTGCATTTGGCTTTTGTTTCGTTCCCCCGGCAGGCGCTTGTTTGCAACATGTCCTGAGGGATACGCGGAAGGATTTTCTCAGGCGGTTTCTTCTTTGAGCAGTTTATATTCGATGCTGTCCACTAATGCCTGGTAGGACGCCTCGATGATGTTCTCCGACACGCCGACCGTGCCCCACCGTTCTTCCTCATCCCCGGACTCGACAAGTACCCTCACTTTCGCGGAGGTCCCCTTTCCGGCAGTAAGAACACGGACCTTGTAATCATGGAGTTTTACGTCCTTCAGTGCCGGGTAGAACTTATCGAGGGCCTTTCTCAACGCGTTATCGATCGCATTTACCGGGCCTTCTCCTGTTGCAGCAGTGTGTTCTACCCGTCCTCCGACCTTCACCATGATCGTTGCTTCACTCATGGCTTGCTCACCCTCACGTCTCCTGTCCACGATGATGCGAAAACCGATGAGATCGAAGAAACGCTTGTGCAGGCCGAGGGATTTCTTCATCAAAAGCTCGAACGAGGCCTCTGCAGCCTCGAACTGGAACCCTTCGTTTTCGAGGTTCTTCAGCGTGGTGACAATGTCCTGTATCTGCGGAGAGTCCGCATCGAGGCGGATGCCGAATTCTTCAGCCTTCCGCAGGATGTTGCTTTTGCCTGCAAGGTCTGAGATCAGCACCCTCTGTGAATTCCCGACGAGTTCGGGCCGCACGTGTTCATAGGTCTCCGGCCTTTTCCGTATCGCGCTGACGTGGATGCCGGCCTTATGCGCAAAAGCGCTGTCTCCGACAAAGGGCTCCCGTTTAAAATGCCGTATATTGGCGATCTCGTTTACGAACCTGGCCACCTCTCTCAGTCTGCGCAACTGGTCGGCGCTGATACACTTCATCCCGAGCTTCACCTGCAGGTTGGGGATGACCGAGCATAGATTCGCATTACCGCACCGTTCGCCGAGCCCGTTGATTGTGCCCTGCACCTGTGACGCGCCGCTTTCCACTGCAATGACTGAATTTGCAACAGCGCATTCGGAATCGTTATGCGCATGCATTCCGAGAGGGGTTCGCACTTTCTTTGTGATTTCATGGAAAACCGTCCTCACATCGCCGGGGAGCGTTCCCCCGTTCGTATCACAGGGAATGAGACAGTCAGCCCCACCGTCCTGCGCCGCAAGGAGACATTTTAAGGCATACTGGGGATTATCCTTATATCCGTCAAAGAAGTGCTCTGCATCGAAAAAAACCGTTTCGACATGCTTTTTGAGATAGACGATTGAGTTGTAGATGATATCGAGGTTTTCCTGCAGCGGTATCTTTAATGCCTCTTTTACGTGGAAATCCCAGGTCTTCCCGAAAATAGTGATGATCCCGACCTTTGCATCCAGCAATGATTTAAAGACAGCATCGTCGTTTACCTTATGCTTCGGTCTGTGGGTGCTGCCGAACGCGACGACCTTTGCGGTTTTCAGTTTAAGCTTTTTTGCCTTCTTGAAATATTCGAGGTCCTTCGGATTAGAGCCGGGCCAGCCGCCTTCTACATAATGCACGCCTAACTCATCGAGCTTTTCGGTGATGCGGAGTTTGTCCTCGACAGAAAACGAGATCCCCTCGGTCTGGGCGCCGTCCCGCAACGTCGTGTCGTATATTTCGATCCTTTTCATAGTGATGAAGTAATGCGCTTTCTATTTGGTTGGTATGCGCTTTGTCCTGTCTTGTTTCTTCCCCTTCTTTTCACCGAGACCGAATGCGTCATGCAAAACCCTGACCGCGAGATCAGAGTGTTTCGAACCGATGATGCATGAGACCTTGATCTCGGAAGTGCCTATCATCATGATGTTGATCTTATGCTGCGCGAGGGTTCCGAACATCTTCGCGGCAACACCTGAATGTGTCCTCATGCCCACGCCGACGACGGAGACCTTGGCAATATCNTCCCTCAGCTTGACGTCCCTGGCCCCGAGTTTATTTACGATCTCTTCAGTGATTATCAGCGCCTTTCTGCTGTCTGATTTCGGCACGGTAAAGGAGATGTCGGTAGCCTCTCCGTCACTACTGATATTCTGGACAATCATATCGACGACGATACTCGCTCCGGCGATCGCGTTGAAGAGTCTCGCCGCGACACCGGGTTTATCAGGCACCCCTATGACAGTGATTTTCACCTGATTTTTATCGTAGGCAACACCTGACACCACAACCTTTTCCATGTCCTTATCCTCCTTGACAACGAGTGTGCCGGGATTGTTATTGAAACTGGAACGGACAACGACGGGCATCCCGTATATTTTTGCGAATTCGACCGACCGCGCCTGCAGAACCTTTGCCCCGAGACTCGCCAGTTCGAGCATCTCGTCATAGGAAATTTTATCAAGTTTCTTCGCTTCGGGCACGATGTTGGGGTCCGTGGTATACACACCATCTACATCGGTATAGATTTCGCACAGGTCCGCCTTCAGCGCTACTGCCACTGCCACCGCCGTAAGGTCGGAGCCTCCTCTTCCGAGGGTCGTCACCTCCGATGTTGCTGTTATGCCCTGAAAGCCCGCAATCACCGGGATGATGCCCTTTCCGATAGCCTTCTTTACCCGCTCGCCGGTTATCCTCTCTATCTTCGCTGTTGTGTGAGACCCGCTTGTGATGATGCCGACCTGTCTTCCGGTGAAAGACATGGAGGGGAGGCCAAGCTCCTGTATCGCAATCGCCGTGAGCGCCGCGCTGATACGCTCTCCGGATGAAAGGAGGAGGTCTATCTCACGGCCTTCCGGATTCTGTGAAAGCTGCTGCGCGAGATCTATGAGTTTATCTGTCTCGCCCGACATGGCTGAGACGATCACAACCACTTCATTCCCCTGTTTCTTTGTCCCGGCAACGCGCTCTGCAACGGCCCTGATCCGTTCAATGCTCCCGACAGAGGTGCCGCCGTATTTCTGAACAATCAGCATGTCTTCTCACCTGAATGCCCGCCGTTACATAGTAATGATCTCATAATAATGACAACATTATTTCTAAAATCCCTCCTAACCTCCCTTTGCCAAAGGGAGGATTCATACCCCTCTTTGGTAAAGAGGGGCAAGGGGAGATTTTCTGATTTATGCAAATTCAATTGTGAGACACTTGATAAAGCGATCATTTCTTCTTTGCCTTCATCGGTTTGTCGCAGCAGATCAACTCGCAGCTCTCGACACAGCCGCATGCTTTGTCTACCGATATGACCAGGCCGCATACGTTGCAAACATACTTGTCGCCCTTCGTGAATGCCTTTTTCTTTTTTGTGATTTTTGCCGCGGGTTTTTTCGCAGTAGTCTTTTTTGTCGTTNTCTTTTTTGCAGCTGCCTTTTTTATCGCCATCGTCGTGGTCTCCTTTTCAGATCAGAAATAAATATCTTTCATTATATCAAAAATATTTTTAAATGTACGCATTGCCGCTGCTCCTGATGATGTGTCCTCATTGTGGTAGAATAGAGACGGAAAAATGGAGATCAGATTAGCCACAGGAAAATTGCTCACTGTTCACGACGGAGAGAGCGTATTCCATGCCTTGAAAAGACAGGGCATTTATCTCGCCTCCTCCTGCGGCGGTAAGGGAACATGCGGTAAATGCCGCATCAGAATAGACGCAGGGAAATACAGGACGGATTCCAGGGGCAAACTCTCTCCCGACGAGATGAAAGCCGGCGTTGCCCTTGCCTGTCAGACATTTCCCGATAGTGATTTGTCTGTTGATATCCCGAAGGAGTCAATGCTCATTGTCGGAGATGTCATCGAGATTGCGCGTTCGAAAGACCTTCTCGAACTCTTCAGGACATTAGACGGAAACATCACGCCGCTGGTGCAATGGATCCCTCTCGACATCCCTCCTCCCACCATAGAAAACAATACCGGCGATCTCGAACGGCTTGCAGGAGCGGCCGCGGATAAGGGGTTAAAGAATGCGATATTTTCCCATGACTTTGTCTTATCCCTGGCCAGCTCTCTCAGGAATGCAGAATGGAAGATCAATCTCGCTTTCACCAAAGGGCCGGAGGCCATTTTAATCTCTCCTCTTAAAGAAAAAACACGATACGGCATAGCCGTTGATATCGGAACAACAACCATCGTCCTCTATCTCGTAAATCTCCTTGACGGCGGCATCCTCGACACCGGCTCAACCTATAATTCCCAGATACGGTTCGGCGACGATGTCATCACAAGGATTGTGTATGCCACTGAGTCCGGCGGACTAAAGGAGCTCAGAGAAACCGTAGCCGGCGATATCAATGACCTTCTCGCCTCCCTGGTCGAGCGCCACAGGATAGCGGCGGAGGATATCGAGTCTGCCGTGATTTCAGGGAATACAACGATGGCCCATATCTTCTGGGGGATTAATCCCGAATATATCAGGGAAGAGCCGTATACCCCTGCCCTGAATGCCTTCCCGCTCTGGAAAGCCGAAACAGCCGGGATATCCATCAACCCTCAGGCGCCGCTCTATACGGTCCCGTGCGTTGCAAGCTACATCGGCGGCGATATCGCATCAGGGGTCCTCGTATCTGCCATGCACAGAAAGAGCGGGCTATCGCTCTTCATCGATATCGGCACCAACGGCGAAATCGTTCTTGGCAATAAGGAATGGCTTGTGACAGCCGCGTGTTCCGCCGGCCCGTGTTTCGAGGGGAGCGGAATAAAACACGGCATGAGGGCCACGGAGGGCGCTGTGGAGTCGGTGAAGATCGACCCGTCGACATTCGAGCCTTCATTCGGCGTCATAGGCGGCGGAAACCCTGTCGGCATCTGCGGGTCAGGGATGATCGATGCATTGACCGAGATGTTCATGACCGGCGTTATAGACCAGAAAGGCAGGTTCGTGAAAGAACGTGCGCCACAGAGGATACGGGAGGGCTTTGAGGGCCCGGAATATCTCTTTTACAGCGACGACAGGAGAGACATCGTCCTGACAGAGATCGATATAGAGAATATCATAAGGGCAAAGGCAGCGATTTACGCGGGCATCTCCCTACTCCTGAAAAAGATGGGGTTCACACCGCAGGACCTTGAATCTGTTTCCATTGCCGGCGGATTCGGGAACTACCTCAACATTGAAAAGGCGGTTATCATCGGAATGCTGCCTGATATCCCGAGGGAAAAATACCGGTTTCTCGGCAATACTTCCGTTGCCGGTGCGTATCTGTGCCTTCTCTCCGAAAACATGAGAAGAGAGGCAGAGGAGATTGCCCGGAAAATGACCAATATCGAGCTTTCCGTGTCGCGCAGGTTTATGGATGAGTACATGTCAGCGCTTTTTCTGCCCCATACCGATATCAGTTTATTTCCGACAGCGGAGAAGATCATCGCAAAGAGATAAAACTCTCATGGAGGATTTAAAGCCGCCAGTTTTTTTCTGCAAAGGCGGCTGTTTGCGGAAATCCTTTCTCCCGGATCAATGTACAGGCGGATTGCAAAAGGGATTTATAGGCTTTGTTATCGGATAACTTATATTCGACAACCATTTCCGCAATTTGATCCATACTCCCATAGATGTCTGCATCGTTCTTGATGTTGTTAATAAGTCGTTTCAGTTCGACCACCAATGGGTCAAGCATCGGCAATTCAATCATTTCCCTACTCCTTCATCATTTCATTAGTCTGAACATAGAGGACTTTTACCTTTTAATGCGCGGGTCCTGAAGACAGAAGTTTTTCGACCTCTCTCAGGATTACCGAGGCGGGGATCCCGCCGTGTATCTTCAGAATTCCGTTTATCAAAACAATGGGCGTATTGAGCGCCCCCAGACGGAGGAGCTCTTTGATATCATCGAATTCTTCATCGCCATCCATAAAAAGATCAATATATTCGACGCATACCACTGAAGGATAGAAATAACCCATCTCCTTTGAAAGTTCATCGGTGAGGACCTTGTTCGTCCCGTCACCTTCGTTGGAGCTGTCTTCAAACAGAACGGTTTCCACCGGATTATCAAGTATCTGTATATGAACTCTCTGGAGCAAAAGCACTACCTCTCTTTCTTCAGGTTTACAAGAATATTGTCGATGAGCCTTGTCCTGCCGATCTTTACCGCTGCTGCCAGCAGTACTTCATCCCTTACCTCCGAAAGTACATTCAGGGTTACGGGATCATATATCCCCATGTAATCAACCCCGGACACAGCGGGTTCGGCCAGAATGCGTTCCTGCATTATCCTTTGAATATGGGTTGCGTCTATTATACCAGATTTAATGAGACCGGATGCCTCGCTGAGACACCGGAAAACGACCGGAGCCGCTGCCCTTTGCGCTTCATTCAGGTAGGCGTTCCGGGAACTCATTGCAAGGCCGTCCCGTTCCCGTATCGTCGGGCACAGGACGATGTCGATATCCATATCGAGGTCTTTTACCATCCGCCTGATGACGACCGTTTGCTGGAAATCCTTCTGGCCGAAGTATGCCCTTGCCGGCTTTACGATAGTGAAGAGCTTCATCACCACAGTGGCAACCCCTTTGAAATGCGACGGCCTGAACGCGCCGCAGAGCTTATCTGATAATCCTTCAACCTCGACATGTGTCGAAAACCCTCCGGGATACATCAAAGAAGCATTGGGCATGAAGAGGATATCCACTTCTTCCTTCCGGAGTTTTTCCAAATCGCCTTCGGTATCCCTCGGATAGTTCTGAAAATCCTCTGCGGGGCCGAACTGGGTCGGGTTTACGAATATGCTGACCACCGTTGTGTGATTTTCCTGTTTCGATCTCCTCACGAGGCTGAGGTGCCCTTCATGCAGGGCGCCCATAGTCGGGACAAACCCTATCGGTTTTCCGCGCAGTTTATGCTCGTTTGCGGTATCCTGCATTATACGGGGAATGCGAATAAGTTCCATAGAAACCTCTTTGAATTATTGGACTTTCAGGCCGTATTTCTTTGCAAGCAAGGCATTTTTGATATAAGCTATATAATAAGGTGCAGATTTGTCAAACTCTTTAAGAGGGCGTAAAAACGGCAATCGAGTTACCTATGAGATATAGTAAAAATCTTTTCAGGAAGCCCGCCTTTAGTGTCTTATTGTTCATTATCTGTCTTGTTCTTTTCGGCTGGCCGTTACTGTCAATTCTCGGAAGTAATCCGAAAAGCATGTTTTTCTACTTGTTTATCATATGGGGCATTGTAATTCTTCTTCTTTTTTTCATGAACAGAAGTTACCACAGTTCAACCCCTGAAGAGGAACCTCCCCCTGACAACGGGGATAACGATGTTTGATCCGGTTACGGTTGTTATTGTTGTTTGTCTCTATATCGGCATCCTGTTTTCGATTGCGCTCTGGGTAGAGCGGCAAGCCTCTGCAGGACGGAACATCGGCAATAACCCCTTTATTTACTCCCTTTCGCTTGCTGTGTACTGCACTGCCTGGACATATTACGGCAGTGTCGGTAAGGCAGCCACCTCGGGCATGTTATTCCTGACCATTTACCTTGGTCCTACCATCGCTATCATCCTATGGTGGACCGTCTTGCGGAAGATGGTGCGGATAAAAAACGCATACAGAATTACAAGCATCGCTGATTTTATCTCCGCACGATACAATAAATCCCGCATATTGGCAGCGCTTGTCACCATTGCAGCAGTGACGGGGCTCATCCCGTATATTGCGCTGCAATTAAAGGCCGTTATTTCTACCTTCGATATTATCACTGCTCACAGTCACTCTGCAGGCAATCCCGCGTCCGGCATAGACGTAGGCCTTCTTGTCGCGGTACTCATGATCCTTTTCACTATCATATTCGGTGCCAGACGGCTGGATCCCACAGAACGTCATCAGGGCATGGTAGTTGCATTGTCAGTCGAATGCATGGTCAAATTACTGGCGTTCCTCGCGGCAGGAATATTTGTTACGTATATTCTTTTTGACGGATTTGGTGACATTTTTCAGCAACTGCCTGATACCCTTCCCAAAAATCTCAGCGCCACCAAAGAGACAGATTCCTCTTTCTTCCTTACGTGGACAACATATCTGGTACTTGCCATGTCCTCCATACTGTTTCTTCCGAGGCAGTTCCATATCTCGGTGATAGAGAATTTCGAAGAGGATCATATACGGACTGCAATGTGGGTTTTCCCGCTCTATATGTTTTTAATAAATCTCTTTGTTTTTCCGATTGCCATGGCCGGGCTCCTGAAGGGGTTTCCCGTTCAGGGGGCTGATACCTTTGTCATTGATCTGCCGCTGCATTCAGGTCAGAAGTGGCTTTCTCTCTTCGTCTTCATCGGCGGCTTCTCGGCGGCAACCGGAATGATCATGATCAGTTCGATGACGATGGCCACAATGATCACAAACCATCTCATGCTGCCTGTGATCGGTTGGTTCAAAGGGCTCGGATTCCTGAAGCGCTACCTTTTACAGTGCCGGTGGATGGCTGTTGCCGCGTATATTATGATCAGTTACGTGTTTGAACGCAGTGTAGGAGAGTCGTTCATGCTGGTAAATATGGGCATGATCTCTTTCGCTGCAGCACTTCAATTCGCTCCGTCCATCATCGGCGGCCTCTTCTGGAAGGAGGGTAACAAAGTCGGTGCTGTCTCAGGACTGATTGCCGGTTTTCTCGTCTGGTTCTATACGCTGATGTTGCCGGCGTTTCTGAAGACCGGAAGTTTTGACAATCCCCTTNTTGAATACGGTCCGTGGGGAATTGAACTGCTCAGGCCCGAACACCTGTTCGGCTTGGCCGGACTTGATTCGCTGAGCCACTCGGTATTCTGGACAATGCTTTTTAACGTGGGGGGATATATCCTCGGTTCTCTCTCTGCGAGGAGAAGCAGCGAGGAAGATGCCCGGGCAAAAGAATTTATAGATGTGCTTAAAGCCGGGGACATATCTTCCCGACCAATTTCCAGGGAAGCATTTATCGTTCTTTCCGGTAAAAAGAACGAGATAGAAAATCTGCTCTGCCAGTATTTCACAGAAGAAAAGGCGGCAGAAATATCCGGGCACTGTATCAGGACATTACACATTGACGCAAAGAGAAAGATTTCTATCGTTGAACTGACGGAATTGTATGCCGAGGTAGAGAAAGTACTCGCTGGTTCTATTGGTGCATCGGCAGCCTATCACGCTGTCCATACGGGTATTACCTATACCCCTGTCGAAGAGAACGAGTTATCGAACGTATATGCAGAAATACTCTCCAACCTCAAATTATCGCCCTCGGAATTGATAAAGAAGGTCGATTATTATCAGGAGAGGGAGGATCTCCTGACCCGCCAGGCAGAAGAATTAAAGGAGAAGATAAAAGAACGGGACAGGGTAATAGTTGAACGCAGGGATGCAGAAGAGGCCCTGAAAGAAAGTGAGGAAAAGTACCGGACACTCATCGAGAATCTTAATATCGGGGTTTACAGAAATACCGGGGGCCCCCAAGGCAGATTTATCCAGGCAAACCCGGCTATGCTCAAAATATTCGGCTACGAAACTCCTGGAGATTTCCTGGAGATTTATGTTTCGGATCTTTACCAGAATCCGGAAGAAAGAAGGCTTTATATTGAAGAAGTTTCTAAAAAAGGCTTTGTAAAAGACAGGGAAGTCCTTATGCGGAAAAAAGACGGTACCTCTCTATGGGCCTCGGTAACCGCAAATGTCCAGTATGATGAGAAAGGTGTTATCAGGTGGATTGATGGAGTTCTTGAGGACATTACAGAACGAAGGCATTTGGAAGACCAACTCAGACATGCACAGAAGATGGAGGCAGTCGGAACGCTTGCCGGAGGAATCGCCCATGATTTCAATAATATCCTTACCGCAATAATTGGATATGGGTGCCTTTTAAGGGATGAGATAAAAAAAGATGAACATCAGAAACAATATATCGATACTATTCTCACGTCCGCTGACCGGGCTGCAATTTTGGTTCGGAGTCTGCTTGCATTCGGCAGGAAACAGAAGCTCAGCATAGCGCCGGCAAATCTCAATCATATTGTCCTGCATTTGCAAGCCCTCCTATTACGGCTCATTGGTGAAGACATAGAACTGGAGACCGTTCTCAGATCAGAGGATTTGGTGGTAATGGCAGACGCCGGACAGCTTGAACAGGTATTGATGAACCTTGTCACAAACGCGAAGGATGCTATTACCGGAGGGGGTACAATAATCTTAAGAACAGACATTGTTGAGTTGGACAATGAATTTATCAAGACCTACGGGTTTGGGAAAAGCGGCAGATATGTGCGCCTGTCGGTAGAAGACACAGGGACAGGGATGGATGAGATGACTAAAGAAAGGATATTCGAACCTTTTTTTACTACCAAGGAAGTCGGCAAGGGCACAGGCCTCGGGCTTGCGATGGTATACGGGATCATCAAACAGCATGACGGCTATATCACTGTTCACAGTAAGGCGGGCAAGGGAACCCTCTTTCATATCTATCTTCCGCTGATAACAAAAGCAGTTCAGGAGTCAGCTTTCCCAATAATTACCTCTCCGCCAAAGCGGGGAACCGAGACGATCCTTCTGGCGGAGGATGACATAGCGGTCAGGAAAATTACAAAGGATATCCTTGAAGGCTCCGGATATGCGGTTATCGAGGCAGAGGATGGGGAAGATGCAATAAAAAAATTCGAAGCCCGCAAAGATGAAATCGAACTCCTGATATTCGACGTGATCATGCCGAAGAAAAGCGGCATAGAAGCCTACGAAGAGATCCGGAAGCAGCAGCCTGCTATCAGGATACTCTTTACCAGCGGTTACACCGCGGATATCCTTCATAGGAAGGGGATAGTGGAAGAAGACCAGCCCTTTATCTCAAAGCCCGTGCCTCCGGATACTTTTTTACGGAAGATACGGGAGGTGCTGGACAAATAACCTACCTTCAGAACAGATCACGCATAACAAGCTGCAGAAGGTTTTTCCCCTGCAATCCTGTCCCCTGAAATTTTGAAGACCGGAGACCTTATATGGTAAAATGCACCGTTATGGAAGAGGTCGGCACAATCAAGAGCACCGACGGCTTATTTGCAGTGGTCTCCGTCCCGAGAAAAAGCCTGTGCGAGGGGTGTACTCTGAGTATATGCAAGCCGGACGAGCGAGTNATGGAAATCGAGGCGCTGAACGCGGCGAAAGCGGGTGTCGGACAGAAAGTGCGGGTAGTAATGGAGTCCTCTTCGTACATGAAAAGCGCTGGAATTGTGTACGGCATTCCCGCCCTTGCATTGGTTCTCGGCACTGTGGTCGGGAAGGAGCTTTTCAGCCCCTATCTGCCGGGGTTCGATCCGGATATCATCTCTGCGACGTTCGGGTTCGGCGGGTTTATCCTCGCATTCATCGTTATCAGGCAATGGACGAACAAGGCTGCAAAAAAGATGGAAAGCAAACCGGTTATCGAGGAAATTTTGGAATAAATTTAATTGAGGGGGATTTATGGCAAACCTTGACGCAGACAAAATTCGGAATGTTGCGGTTATCGCGCACGGAGGCGCGGGCAAGACTTCGCTTGTAGAGGCGATGCTTTTTGATGCAGGCTCCATCGACAGGCTTGGAAGGGTTGACGACGGCACCACGGTGATGGATTATGAACCCGAGGAGATAGAGAGAAAAATAACAATCATTTCATCAGTCGCCTTCTGCGACTGGAAAGGACACCGGGTGAACCTCGTAGACACCCCGGGGTTTATCAATTTTCTCGAAGATACCCGCGGATGTCTGCGGGCCGTGGACGGGGCAGTGGTCATCGTCAGCGCCCTCTCCGGTGTGAAGGCCGAGACACAGAAGATATGGAAATTTGCATCCGAATTCGAGATCCCGAGGGTCATCTTTATTAACAAAATGGACAAGGAAAACGCAAACTTTTCGCGCGCGCTTGGAGAAGTCGAAAAGGTTTTCGCAAAAGAAGCGTTGCCCCTTCAGGTTCCTATCGGCGCCGGGGAAAGTTTCACAGGGATCGTTGACCTGATAACGATGAAGGCTTTCATCTTCGGCAACGGAAAAGCTGAAGCAGCGGACATTCCTTCAGAGGTCGCCCCGGAAGCCGAAGAATACCGCAAGAAACTCATTGAAAAAATTGCAGAATCGGACGACGCGCTGCTCGAAAAATATCTTGAAGGCGGGACATTGTCAGACGAAGAGATCATTAAAGGAGTGAAGGAGGGGGCCCTCTCGAGAAAATTTACTCCTGTGGCGTGCGGTTCGGCTCTCAGGGATATTGCTGTCCCGCAACTCCTCGATACGATTCTCCTCTGCCTTCCGTCGCCCATTGAGATGGCAAGAATTTCACCGATCAAAGGGAAAAACCCGAAAGACGGCAAGGAGGTCGAGAGGAAACCTCTGCCGACAGAACCTTTGTCCGCTTATGTCTTTAAAACGATCGCTGATCCGTTCGCGGGGAGGCTTTCTATCTTCAGGGTCTATTCAGGTGCGCTGAAGGCCGACTCAAATGTCCTGAATACGACAACCGGGGCAAAGGAGAGGATCGGTCAGGTATTCCACCTCATCGGAAAGAAGCAGGTCACTGCGCAGATGATCGGCCCGGGTGAGATTGGGGTTGTCGCAAAGCTCAAGGAAACCTATACAGGAGATACTTTTTCCGATGATGCGCACCCCTTTGTTTTTGATAAGTTGAAATTTGCAGATCCCATTATCGCCTATGCGATAGCATCGAAGAACAAAGGTGATGAAGAAAAAGTGAGCACCGGTCTGCACAGGATCCTTGAGGAAGACCCGACCCTGCGGTTCCAGAGGGATGAAGAAACAAAGGAGATGCTCCTCTCTGGAATGGGACAGGTACATCTGGAGGTCACCCTCGAAAGGCTGAAGAGGAAATTCGGCGTAGAAGTGTTAATGAAAACCCCGAAGGTCCCCTACAGGGAAACGATCAAGGTTGCGACAAGGGCCCAGGGAAAATACAAAAAACAATCCGGAGGCCGCGGACAATACGGCGACTGCTCTCTTGCGGTCGAGCCGCTGCCGAGAGGAGGCGGGTACGAGTTTGCCGACAAGATCGTCGGTGGTGTAATCCCCCAGCAGTACAGGCCAGCGGTAGAGAAAGGCGTGGTCGAAACCATGAAAGACGGGGTCATCGCCGGGTATCCGCTCGTGGATATAAAAGTATCATTGTTTGACGGTTCGTATCATACGGTGGACTCCTCTGAAATGGCGTTCAAGATTGCGGGATCCATGGCATTGAGAAAAGCAGTGCATGAGGCAAGACCCATTCTGCTCGAACCGACTATGAAAGTCGAGGTGATCACCCCTGATGAGACCCTTGGTGCAGTCATCGGCGACCTGAATTCCAAGAGGGGAAGGGTGCAGGGCGTGGAACCCCAGGCAGGAGGAAACCAGAAGATCACCGCAATGGTGCCTATGTCCGAAATGCTCGTTTATGCGAACCAGCTGACCAGTCTAACTTCCGGGAGGGGGATGTATTCAATGGAGTTCGCCCTTTATGAAGAGCTTCCGAGCCATCTGGCGCAAAAGATCATTGCAGAACGGGAAGAGCAGAAGAAGGAGAAGGCGGAAGAGAAGTAATCCCTTCTGGATACGCTATGGCGAAAGATTACAAGGACACACTCAATCTCCCGCAGACCGACTTCCCTATGAAGGCGAACCTTGCCCAGAAAGAGCCTTTTATGCTGGGGTTCTGGGAGGAAAAAGGGGTCTATGCAGAGATTCAGGAACGGAATAAAACCCGCCCGCACTATATCCTCCACGACGGGCCGCCGTATGCGAACGGGCATATCCACATCGGCCACGCATTAAACAAGATCCTGAAAGATATCATCGTCAAATATAAGTCGATGAAAGGGTTTTATGCCCCGTATGTGCCCGGCTGGGACTGTCATGGCCTGCCGATAGAATTGCAGGTGGACAAGAACCTCGGGGACAGGAAAGACAAGCTCGATATCATCGAAAAGAGGAAACTCTGCAAGCAATACGCTGCGGAATTCGTCGATATCCAGAGAGAAGAATTCAAGAGGCTCGGCGTATTCGGCGACTGGGGAAAACCGTATCTGACCATGTCCTGTGAGTACGAAGCGGCAATCGTGAGGGAGTTCTGCACGTTCGTCGAATCAGGATATGTCTACAAGGGTAAAAAGCCGGTACACTGGTGTTCTTCATGCGTTACCGCCCTTGCTGAGGCAGAGGTCGAATACGGCAATAAAGAGTCTCCCTCGGTAGTGGTGAAATTTGCAGTCGATGAAGAAAACAGAAATGCGTTCTTCCCTGATCTGAAAGGGAAAAACGTTTTTGTGCTCATATGGACGACCACGCCATGGACGTTACCGGCGAACCTCGCGATCGCATTCCATCCTGATTTCGATTATGCGGCGGTTGAGCAGGGTGAGGAAGTGTATATCGTTGCAGAGGGCAGGGTCGAGGCATTGAAAGAGAAAATCGGCCTGAGCGGAACGATTCTGTCAAGAATACAGGGAAAGAAGCTTGAAGGCATGCAGGCGGACCATCCCTTTATCAAAAGAAAATCAAAGGCGGTGCTAGGTGAATTCGTATCATTGGAAGAGGGGACCGGCATTGTACACATCGCGCCCGGCCACGGAGAGGACGACTATCAAATCGGCCTGAAATACGGGCTCGATATCTATGCTCCTGTCGACAGGTACGGCAAGTTTAAATTTCAGGGCGAGGAACAGTCTTCGCCGCTGCAGGGGCAGTTTGTCTTCAAGGCGAACGCGGAAATCATCGCTATCCTCAAAAAGAACAATGCCTTGTTAAAAGAAGAGAAGATCACCCACTCCTATCCTCATTGCTGGCGCTGCAAGAAACCGGTCATCTTCAGGGCGACCGAACAGTGGTTTGTCGCGATGAAGAAGAATGATCTCAGAGAGAAAGCGCTCTCTGAAATCGACAAGGTGGCATGGGTCCCTAAATGGGGGAGAGAGAGAATCCACGGTATGGTGTCCGGCAGGCCTGACTGGTGTCTTTCGAGGCAGAGGTCGTGGGGCGTGCCGATCACCATCCTGAAATGCGAACACTGCGAAGAGTTTGTGACTGACCACGATGTTCTGTCGGGAATCGTCAAATTGGTCGAAACGCACAGCGCGGATATCTGGTTTATGAAAAAGGCTGAGGACTTTCTCCCTTCCGGCTATCGATGCAAAAAATGCGGCAGCTCCGCTTTTTCGAAAGAGATGGATATCCTCGATGTCTGGTTTGACTCCGGCGTCAGCCACGCTGCAGTTCTGGAAAAGGACAGCAGGCTCTCCTGGCCTGCCGACATGTATCTCGAGGGGAGCGACCAGCACAGGGGGTGGTTTCAGAGTTCGCTGCTTGCCTCGGTGGGGACAAGAGGGAAGGCGCCATACAGGACCGTCCTCACGCACGGGTTCACCGTTGACGGACAAGGGAAGAAAATGTCGAAATCCCTCGGCAATGTTGTTGCGCCGCAGGAGGTCATAAAGAGCAACGGCGCGGAGATACTGCGGTTATGGGTCTCCGCTGAAGACTACCGCGACGATGTGAGAATATCGAAAGAGATCCTCGACAGACTCACGGAGGCGTACCGGAAGATCCGGAACACATGCAGGTTTCTCCTCGGCAATATGTATGATTTCGACGGGGGAGATTACCGTGATAACCTCCTTGAGATTGACCGTTGGGCGATGAGCAGGCTGCAGACTTTTACAAAGAAAGTTACGTCTGCGTACGAGAACTATGAGTTTCATGAAGTCTTCCACAATATATATAACTTCTGCATCGTCGACATGAGCTCCTTCTATCTCGACGTCCTGAAAGACAGGCTCTACACGTTCAAATCAGATTCCGTTGAACGGCGGGCAGCGCAGTGGGTTTTATATCAAATACTTTCTGCCATGACCCGTTTGATGGCGCCGGTCCTTTCATTCACTGCCGAGGAAGTATGGCAGAGCTTAAAGCAGGGGACAGGGGGAAAGGGGCAAACAGATCAGGATACATCGGTATTTTTTGCCGCATTTCCCGAAGTCAATGACGTTTTTTATGATGAGGCACTTGAGAAGAAATGGGCTGCGCTCTTCCTCCTCAGAAGTGAAGTGAACAAGGCTATCGAGATAAAGAGGGCGGAAAAATTTCTCGGCAATTCACTTGAAGCAAAGGTCCTGCTCCGTCTCCCGGAGAGCTACCGGTTCCTTCAAGAGGGATATGATGATTTTCTCCCGACCTTTTTCATTGTCTCAGAAGCAGTGATTACTGAGAGCGCCATCAGCGATGGGTATAAGAGCGCTGATGTAGAAGGACTTGAGGTCAGAGTTGAGAAGGCGGCAGGCATAAAATGTCAGCGGTGCTGGAACTGGAGAGAGAGCGTCGGAACATTTTCTGATGCGCCTGATGTCTGTGCCCGGTGCTATACGGTGATTACCGGCAGAGAATGAAAAGGCCCTTGTCCGTTGCACTCATCGTTCTCGCGATCATCGCGCTCGATCAGATCACAAAATATCTGATCGTCAATTCGTTATCCCCCTATGATTCGATCGAGATATTCCCGTTCCTCCATATCGTAAACGTAAGGAACACGGGAGCGGCGTTCGGCTCCTTCAAAAGCCTCGGCAGCAGTTTTTTTATGATCATAGCGGTTGCGGCAATCATCTTCATCGTCTACCTTCTCATGAAGCGGGTCTACAATACCTTAGGTCTCTCCCTCATACTCGGCGGCGCAGTCGGGAACCTCATCGACAGAATACTGTACGGCCAGGTCGTGGACTTCATCGATTTTTCTATAGGCAGTTACCACTGGCCCGCATTCAATGTCGCGGACTCTTCCCTGACCGTCGGTATCATAATCATCCTGGTTACATCTGTTTTCAGGAAATAGCTCATCCGCAGTGCAAGTCTTCAAGCATCAGCCTCAAATCTGTATTCTCAAGTAATGTCTTTGCTATAATAACCCATTAAAAAAATGTTGAAGGGGGAGAAATGCTCACAAAAAAATCTTTTATCGTTGCAGGAATGTTATTGCTTCTTGGATTCTTTATCGCAGGAGTTGCCGATGCAGCGCCGGACATGAGCAAATGGGAAGGGAAATGGTTCAGCTATACAGCAACCGTGAAAGGGATTGAGTTTAACGGAACAAGTTTCACAAAAGGCGGCAACAA
>Ga0031656_10000197_pt1 | contig 18337 bp, 15 predicted proteins | sample FrelakmetDIP11DI_FD_55080 | JGI IMG/M metagenome (GOLD analysis project Ga0031656, IMG submission 55080) | Freshwater lake sediment microbial communities from the University of Notre Dame, USA, for methane emissions studies - DIP11 DI | ecosystem: Environmental > Aquatic > Freshwater > Lake >... | reverse complement strand
ATTGGCGTGGCCAATTTTAAATAAAGGCCAATTGACACAAACGCCAATACCATCAATATTAAAAAAATCGGCCAATATGGCAAATATTTGTATAAAAACTGGGAGTCGCCAGAATTTACTCTTGGTTCTGCCTGATTCTGGTTCATAAAATGTTTTCTTTAAACTGAATATTTGAAATCGCAATAAACATTGTAACTGTTATAATATCATTTTCCGTTACCTGCCAACAACTCGTTTGTTTGAAAATTAAATTTTCACATTACTAAGATCGAAATAACATCTGCCTGCGAAGAAAAAGTTCGAAGGAATAAATAAAAGCCATTTCGTTTTAAGTCAATTACTGAACAAAATATTCCAGTACACTTTTCGCCAGTACCGCCGATCACTGATCATTGAATGACAGGAATTACCATCTGAATTCAATAAATTAATTTGATCGACAGAGTACAGTCACCCATTTTCATAAAATTTGGGCCCTCAAATCTAAATTGTTGCAGGTTTTTATCTCGGCTATTGGAAGAATCTAATTGTTCGGAGAGGAAAGCTCTTATTTTCAATACAATTATAATCTAAATTATGATAATTTCAATCATATTTTATAAAGCAATATCTATCAATCGATTAATTATCCAGATTTTTTAATTGCCTGGTAATTCCCTATTTTTCTTTGCATAACCGCATCACAAAAATCCCAAAAATTGAATAATTATTCAATGAAAGCGCAATTTCTTAACCTCAGGGTAATTGCACCGGAAATTAAGAAATGGCATCGCCAGATAAAGTGAATATTTCTAATTTTCAATGCAGTAAGTCAGGTCTAATCAACTTAATTACAACTCTCAATTATTGATTATCAATGCGTAAAAACTCCAAATTTCCAACGAAGCGGCCTAAATTAATTTCAAAGCGAAATATTCATTTTGTATCCCTTGATAGGATTCTTCTGATTCTATTCGTCGCGAAAGAAATGTTCATTTATATTACAAAAACTTTGAGCTAATTTTATTTCAATAATTAATTTTTTGTTTAATTTATTATCCTATATTTAACCGCAGTTTACAACTTACCTCCCCACCAACAATCATTTCCGTCCCCCCTTTTTTATTTTAATCAGTAATGATTGTTTCAGCAATTTTATGTCGTTTCTATTTAGTTTATGCAAAAACTTATCATTATACTTTAGTAATCAAGGTATTAGCAGTTTTTAAAAGGCCTGCCAATAAAAATGCAAGGACAGGTCCCATGAATTTTAAATAAATAATCCGAGTACTCCTATTTTTTCTCATCGTTTTGAAATATTAATAAATTGGACACATTACTAAAAAAGGAATACAGAAGATATTTTGAATTCAATGACCTTTATAAGACACTGACAGNAGAATATAGCTCTGTGGTTGCTGAATACATTTTTGAAAACCTGAAAGACCGGGGGGAAAATATAGTGTTATGTTACTCTGATAACGAAGGATATATGTGGGATAATAAGCCGGAAAATGTTGATGTTTTTATCAATATGAAACCAGCAAACAAAGTTCTTCACCTGAATAGTCAGTTTCGCATTGTGAATAAAGAGTTACCCAACTCAGGCATTTATATTGGTTGTTTTGAAAACAGAATTAAAGATGCCCCTGATAAAACCATTAATACTGGCGCCGTTTCAGGTAAATCATTAATCCTGAACTTTCAGAAATATAAATCCGATAATTTTAATGTGACTAAAAAAGGCGGCATCTTTGCATACAGACAAACTCAAAAAAATTACTCACTTGCTGAGATGCTGGGCCGCCTGGCATTTTGTGGTTTTGAAATATTGAATTTAAAACAAGTGGGCAATCTGGTATATTTTATAACACGGAAAAAAAGTGTCCCTTTAAGTGAAACTGATCCAACTTTTCATCATATCATGCAAATGAAACGAATTGGTAAACATGGTAAAATAATTGGAGTATACAAATTCCGGACAATGTATCCTTATTCAGAGTATATACAAGACTATGTGGTAAAAAATAACGGATATGATGCCATTGGAAAGCCTAATATGGATTTCAGGGTTACACAATTTGGAAAGATCATCAGAAAAATATGGATAGATGAAATTCCCCAGTTAGTCAATGTCATTAAAGGAGATATGAATTTAGTGGGTGTAAGACCAATTACCAGGTTTGGCTATAGCAACCTTACACCGGAACTTCAGATAGAAAGAATAAAATATAAGCCTGGACTGATTCCGCCAAATGTTTCTTTAAAACTTACGGGCTTTCAGGGAGTAATTGAAGCTGAGACAAAATACCTGAATGAAATGAAAACCAATCCGTTAAAAACAAATATTAAATATTTTTTTATGGCCGTTTTTAACATTTTGTCCTTTAAGGCCAATAGCAACTGATTTAAGTCCAAACCTCTCATAGCCTGTTCACTAACTTACTTCGCAGATAATCCAATCAGAAAAACCGGCCTCTAAAAAGTCCAATACAGTTACAGAGATAACGCGGAATAAATCTTATCCACTATTTTAATAAAATCATTTCCTGAATTTAGGAATGGCTTTGTTTAAAGAAAATAAGTTGGATAATATTAATACTTAAATAATTAGATAAAATTTAATTTATACCTGAACATGATATACTTAGTAACAGGAGGCGCCGGCTTTATCGGATCTAACATTATAAGACACTTACTTGAAGAAGGTCATGAAGTTAGAGTTCTTGATAATTTCTCAACAGGTAAAAGAGATAATCTCTTGCCTTACAGTGGAAATAAAAACTTCGTTGTCTATGAAGGAGATCTCAGAAGTTTTCACATTGTTCGAAAAGCCGTAAATGGAGTTGATTTTGTATTACATCAGGGAGCACTTCCTTCTGTCCCCCGTTCCATAAACGATCCTATAACCACCAATGATGTAAACATTCTAGGAACCCTGAATATATTGGAGGCCTCAAAGGAACATAAGGTTAAAAGAGTAGTATTCGCATCTTCTTCATCTATTTATGGAAGCAACAAGACATTACTTAAAAATGAAGACCTGCCGGCAATGCCTATGTCACCCTATGCAATTACAAAATACGCTGCAGAAAGATACTGCCAGCTCTATTACCAGCTATATGGCCTTGAAACTATATGTTTAAGGTACTTTAATGTTTTTGGAAGGAACCAGGATCCAACCTCAGAGTACAGCGCGGTTATCCCAAAATTCATAAAGAAGATTTACGAAAACGAAAGACCGGAAATTTATGGTGACGGCAAGCAATCAAGAGATTTTACATACGTTCAAAACAATATTGAAGCAAATATGCTTGCCTGTACTGCCAAAGGAGCCGAAGGGCAGGTTTTCAATATTGGCTGTGGTATTAACTTCGATTTAATTACACTTGTCAAAGAAATCAATAATCTATTGGGGAAAGACATTGAACCAATTTTTAAAAACATACGAACAGGTGATGTCCAGCATTCCCTCGCGGATATTTCAAAAGCAAAAAACATTCTGGGATATTCCGCTAAAGTAGATTTTAAAACAGGATTAGAGAAGACTATTGAATTTTTTCTTAAAACCTATAAAAAGCCATCGCAGTAATTGAACATTTTTATATTTTTTATGAAAATATGACCAACTATCCCCGTTGAAAAATCAATGCACATTTTCAATCCCTCGATAACCGTTCTTTACAAATTTCAAATCTTGGATTAAATCTGGTTTAAATAATTTTTTAGAATTAGAAAATAACTGATGAGTTTTTTTCATTGAAAAAATAAAGAGCCGGACTTAAGACTTTACCGCAATGAAGGGATGAAACATTTTACTATACAGAACGACCTGAATAAAGACTTCTGGAATCAATATGCCGATCTTTGGCAAAACAGCAAGGATAAATCTCCATTCCAGGGACCGGAAATATTGAAATTTTTAGCCGGCCAGTATAAAAATACAGTTGCCGTTTTATTATTCGATAACAAAATTCTCACCGGAGCGGGGGTATTCAAAAATGAAAATAAAATTTACACTTTTTTAAGTGACAGGAAATCCGATGCTAATTGGTTTGTCTTCCACAATAAGAGTACCGAAGAGGATATAGAATACTTCTTTACCTCTTTCTTTACAAAGATAAGAGATCAAAAATGGACCTTAATACTCAATAAAGTTAAGGCATGGGCCGAAAACATAAATCAATTAGAAAATTCCGGGAAAAACAGCAAATTGTTCTGGCAGAATTTACAATATTCAGTTTGTCCGGCACTTGAAGCTGAGTCCCCCGAAAGTCTATTTGCAAAGATTAACCGCTCCAGGCAGTTCAGATATGCTGTTAACAGGCTAAATAAACAGCACAACGCAATTTTTGAAATATTATCAGACGATGCTGAGCTCGAAGTCTGGGTTAAGGAATTTTGCCAATGCCACATAAAAAGGTGGAATACTACCCCGACGCCATCAGAATACACCCATTTTAGCAAGCAGTTGTTCTTGCTGCAATGCTTAAAAGCATGGCACAATGATAAAAGTCTAATCCGGTTTTCCGTAAAAATTAATGGAACAAGAATCGGGTTCTCCATCAATCTAAAAGAAGAAAACACATTAATTGGCCATTCAACAACCTTCGATCCCGATTTTAAAAAACTCTCTCCAGGAAAATCCCTCTTATATATAATGGCGCAATGGATGAAAAATAATAATATCAGGGTTTTCGACTTTGGCAACGGTGATGAAGAATATAAATACTCACTGGCCAATAAAGAACAGATTCTTCAACGCATTTTTATTTCGCCGAAGGAAAATATCCTTTTTATTATCAAAGCAAAAACTATCAAACTGATCCGAAGTGAAAATAGGCTCTATCGGTTTTACAAAAACAAAATAAAACTACTATTAAAAAAAGGCAGCCCCGAAAATACAGAGAGAATAAGTCTTAATATTGAACAAGCTAAAATCTGAATTTGGGAAATGGGTTAAAATTTATATTAATAATTACAATCAGGGCAATATAACTTTACAAATTCATGCATATACGTAATGGAGATATCTCTTGGCTGTCGAAATCCTCTCAAATCCATTTCTGATGATTCCTGCAGAATTTAATATTCTCAAAATAAATTTATTCCGGTTGTAAAGAGTAAAAAATATTATTTGGAAATGACATCTTTCATAGTAAGGGAGCATCTTGATCAAGATTTCTGGAATCAATATGAAGATCTCTGGCAAAACAGCCAGGACAAATCATCTTTTCAGGCACCTGAATTATTAAAATATTTTTCTGAATTTAATAAGAACCAGTCTGTTGCTTTTCAATTAATCGATAAGCAGAAACTCACCGGAGTGGTGATTTTTTCAAAAGCTGGCAAAACTTATTCATTTTTAAGCGATCTTAAGTCAGATGTCAATGGGTTCGTGTTTCACCATAATATAACCAATTCAGAAATTCAGTTCTTCTTTGATAATTTGTTCGAAAAAATCAGGCAAAGTGGGAGTTGCGTTATCCTGAATAAAATACCAGTCGATGCCGGATATATACAACAACTTGAAGTTTCTGTGAGAAACAGGCAATTGTTCTGGCGAAAAATAAAATATACCGTTTGCAAGAGGGTTGTTGCAAACACACCAAACGAATTATTTAAAATAATCAACAGCTCAAGTCAGACAAGATCATCTGTAAATAAAATTAAGAAGGAAAAGAATGCTCTTTTTGAGGTCTTTACTGACGAGACGGAATTGGAATCCTGGGTCACCGAATTTTGCGAAGTACATATCCATCGATGGTCAGATACATCAACGCCTTCAGTCCTCAAAGATAAACGTAAACAGGTATTTTTACTCCAATGCCTTAAAGCATGGAATAAAGAAAAAATTCTTGTCCGATTTTCCATAAAGGTGGCCGGAAAAAGAATAAGCTTTGTGATTGGCTTAATCGAAAAGAATACCCTTATTCACCATTCAACAACATTTGACCCGGATTACAGGAAATTTTCGCCAGGAAGATCAATTATACATTTTATAGCAGCATGGATGGCCGAGCATAATTTCAACATCCTGGATTTTGGAAATGGGGATGAAGGATATAAATCATTTTTTGCGAATAATGAACAGGAATTAGACAGGATATTTATCTCAACTAAAAGCAACGTGGTTTTCATGCTTAAAGCCATAATAATCAAATATGTTAGAAACCAAAGCTGGCTATACAAGTTGTATAAGGAAAAAATTAAAATTCATTTAAATTAGCCNTATAATGAGAAAATTAAAATTGGCAATCCTTAGAAATGAAGTCGCCGATGACCATATCCTTTGGGAAAAAGCTTGTGATCTTTATAAAAATGTTTTAGAATGGAAGGTAATTGACATAACCAAATCAAATTGGCTGGAAGAAATATTAAATGGTTCCTTTGATGGATTATTGGCTGCACCTCCAGGATGGACGACCCCATTTAAAGTACTGTATGACGAAAGGGTTACAATTCTGAATATCAATTGTGGAATTCCGGTATATCCAAGCCTGGAAGAAATATATATTTATGAAGATAAAAAATATTTTTCCTATTGGTTAAAAGCCAATAAAATACCGCATCCTGCCACATGGGTTTTTTATTATAAAGAAGAAGCATTGGAATTTATCCGAAATGCTCCCTACCCTATGGTTGCAAAAACTAATTTGGGAGCAAGCGGAAGCGGCGTAAGTTTTCTACATACAAAAAAAGATGCTGAAAAGTATATACTGAATACTTTTTCGGGGCAGGGGATCACCCGGAATGTTGGGCCAAAATGGAAAAGAAAGGGATTTGCCGGCAGAGTATTTCGAAAGCTGCTGCAACCAGCACAATTCAGACTGAAAATGTCGGAATACGCCCGATCAAATTCTGAACTGCAAAAAGACTTTGTTATTCTTCAGCAATATATACCGCATGATTATGAATGGCGGTGTGTCAGGATTGGAGAGTCCTTCTTCGCTCACAAAAAGTTGAAATTAAAAGATAAAGCAAGCGGAAGTTTACTGAAAGGTTATGACCCTCCTCCTCTTGATTTACTGGATTTTGTAAAAAAGATTACCGATTTACGAAACTTCCTTTCACAGGCAGTTGATATTTTTGTTTCAGAAAAAGGAGAATACCTTGTCAACGAAATGCAGTGCATTTTTGGCCAGTCTGACCCGCATCAAATGATTATAAATGGACAGCCTGGCAGGTATCGGTTCCAAAATAATCAATGGATATTTGAGCCCGGCGATTTTAACAGGATAGAAAGTTTTCAATTGAGACTTGAAAATTTCATAGAAATATTAAAAAAAAATCAGCTTTATGATTAATAATCAGCCATTTGAAAAATAATTGCCCTGTGCATTATAAAGACGAAATGATACTTGATTTTTTACTTAATTTTTTGTATTTTAATGCCTGTTACAACCTCGAAAGGAATACAAACGTATATTCGATAACTTTATCCAAATGCATTTTTTTAAATCAGAAGTTGAACTTTAAACAATTCGAGATACTCAAATTCTTCTGATTTATCCAATATTCCCTTTTTGATCTGCGAAAACCTTAAACCATATTCTGAATAACGTGGAAGCCATTACCAGGAAAATAATAAACTCCTGCCAGGCATTTTTTTTGATATAGACTTTGTTGCCGGATTTTTAAGCCACTTAAGATATTTTATGAGTGAATCTATTACCCGGCAACAAGAAACCCTTCAAACAGGCTAAAATGGCTTTGAAAAAAATATTTGCGAAAATTATATACTATTCAGGTTTGCCGTTTCTCATTCGTGAATTGATCCAGAAGAATTATGTAACAATTCTGGTACTTCATGATCCGGATGCAGGCATTGCGGAAAGAATGATTTCATGTCTCAAATCCAGGTATAACATTATTGATCTTAACCTCTTTCTACAAGCCTGTGACGATGGCTCAAATAAAAAACTACCCAAAAAATCTCTTATAATTACTTTTGATGATGGACATATCGGGAACTATAAACTTCTTCCAATTTTAAAAAATACAGGTATACCGGTAACAATTTTTCTGTGTGCAGGTATAGTAAATACAAACAGACATTTTTGGTTTAAGTTTTCTGGCCTTGAGTCTTCTTCTGGTTTTTACAAACGGCTGCCAGACGAGAAGCGCCTTAGTTCTTTATCTGAATCCGGTTTTTACCAGGATAAGGAATATGAGACACCACAAGCTTTAGACAAAAATCAGATTAATGAAATGCGTCGATATGTTAATTTTCAAAGTCATACAATTTTTCATCCCTGCCTCACACAATGCAACAACGACAAATCCGCGATTGAAATCAACGAATCAAAAAAAATACTGGAATCAGAATTACTTTTGAAAATAAATTCTATTGCTTATCCCAATGGTGATTATTCAGAGCGTGAGAAAAATTTCGCCCGAAAGGCTGGTTATTCTTGTGCCTTAACAATTGACTTTGGCTATAACACGATACATTCAGATTTGTACAAACTAAGACGTATCTGTCTTAATGACAAAGATGATATCGAAATGACTGTTGTTAAGGCTTGTGGAATCTGGGGCTTGTTTAAATAAAAAGAAGAATTTTTATGAATATGCTTCAATTAACTAACATAAAACAAAATCAAAATGCTTTTTAATTCGATTGATTTTGCCATTTTTTTACCAATCGTATTTGTACTTTTTTGGTTCGTGACTAACAGGAACCTGAAGTTGCAAAACATAATGCTTCTGTTGGCAGCATACCTGTTTTATGGTTGGTGGGACTGGAGATTTTTGTTCTTGCTTATTTTCAGTTCTGTTTTCGATTATTTCGTAGGCCTTGCACTTACAAACCAGACGAACGACCGCAAAAGGAAAATTTTATTTTTATCGAGTATCACTGTAAACCTGACTATCCTCGGTTTTTTTAAATACTACAACTTCTTTGCAGATAGTTTTATCAATACATTTTCTTTTTTTGGGCAGAGCTTTAATCCTGGTTCCCTAAATGTGGTATTACCGGTTGGCATAAGTTTCTATACTTTTCAATCTATGAGTTACGCCTTTGACATATACCGTCGGAAACTCAACCCCACGAAAGATATCATAGCATTTATGGCCTTTGTCAGTTTTTTCCCTCAACTTGTTGCAGGCCCAATTCAAAGGGCTGCACATTTGCTTCCACAGTTTTTCGTCAAAAAACAATTCAGCTATGACCTGGCAGTAAGCGGTTTCAAAACCATGTTACTCGGTTTTTTTATGAAAGTTGTGGTGGCAGACAGGCTTTCACTATATGTGGATGCTGTTTATGGAAACGTAGGATTACATACGGGATGGTCTTATCTGGTGGCAACTTTCTTCTTTGCAATACAAATTTATGGTGATTTTGCAGGCTACTCATTAATCGCTATTGGTTGTGCCCAGCTTTTTGGTTTTAACCTAACCCAAAATTTCAACCGTCCATATTTCTCTGCTTCATTCCGAGAATTCTGGAGCCGTTGGCATATCTCTCTTTCAACATGGTTCAGAGACTATCTTTATATTCCGCTCGGAGGCAACAGGGGAACAAAAGCACGCACATATTTTAATCTTTTCACCACTTTTGTAATCAGTGGTTTATGGCATGGCGCTAACTGGACATTTGTAATCTGGGGAGCCATTCACGGAATGTTTCAAATCATAGAACGGCTTTTCACAGAACTGAAATTTCCCAAAATACCAAAATTTCTAAGCATATTGCTTGTATTCACTGTTACCTGCTTTGCCTGGGTTTTTTTCAGAGCGGCCAATGTTCAGGATGCATTCCATATTATCAAAAGTGTTTTTACCAGTCCTGGCAATACAATACACATCGGGGATATTGGAATTTTTGCTTTTTCAGTATTCGGAATAATCATACTTATTGTAACTGAATTTATTATGGAATATTATCCTAAGGTAAATCTGCTTAACCATCGGCTGGCACCGGTTCGATACGCAACTATCCTGGTCATGGTGATTTTAATAATAAGCCTGGGTGTATTCGATGGCAGTCAATTTATTTATTTTCAATTCTGATGCGTACATTAAATGGCTTCGGGAATTTGAAAAATTATTAAATGTCAAAATTGAACTTCAATAAATGAGAAAATTATTCACAAAAATATTTTTCATTCTTGTTTTGCTGGCAATATGCGACCGGCTTTCAGGGATTGTACTTGACTGGACACGTGACCACTCACCTGACGGGCGATATTACAAAACAAAATATTCGCTGGAAAGCTGTAAAGAGGATGTAGTAATAATTGGCAGTTCCCGCGGTGAGATCAACTATATCCCAAAAATTTTTGAAGATTCTCTGGGGATGAGTTGTTGGAACGCCAGCAGGGGAGGTCAGGGAACACCTTATTTCAAGGCGATACAGGAAGGTTTATTATCGAGATATGCGCCAAAAATAGTAATACTGAATGTAGATGATAATGATTTAGAATCGCCGCCCAACTATGAACATGCCGGCGTCCTTCGTCCTTTTTATCATAACTGTCCGCCGATAAGACCGGTGTTGAATAAAACTTCAACATTTGAGTGGTTGCTGCTCAAATCAAGACTTTATGCGTATAACAGCAGTTTTTATTACCTTATCCGTCCGTATTTCGTTAAAGGCCTTGACGGGAAAACAATTGACAAAGGTTGGAAGCCCAGGCAGGAAAAAATGAATGCAGGAATTAAACGGGAATTAGAGATCGTAACAACCAAAGATTCCTTGGATAGTGAATCTGTTGCTATGTTTGAATCCATGATACAAAAATTCAAACAAAAAGGATGCAAATTATTTTTTGTAGTATCTCCAAACTACGGCAGGAGTGTTGACAGCTCTTTTGCAATACAATATCTAATGGAAAAATCAAAACTGGAGAATATTCCTCTTTTTGTTTATTCCAGCGACACCGCTTTCATAACCAAACCGGAATTTTTCGTAGACCCGGATCACCTCAATGTCGATGGGGCGAAAATTTTCACTAANCATCTTGTTCACCAGATTAAAACTTTCATACCNGNAANCAACCAGCTTACTTCAAATTATACAAAAGCACTTCTGAAAAAGTGAAATCAGGCTGGAAAATAAAATTCGATAATTATTTTCCCTTTTTATTATTGTCGGAAAATATTATTTGATACCGACTTTAAAACATTGAAAAAAATTTTCTTTAGAAAATACTCTGTCGTTTTTTTGCTTATTAAGGTTTCAATAAATTTTCCAAACTGGTACACTCGGCTTGCCCAAAAACCAATTTTTCAGCTTAACTATAACGGCCTGATTGTCCATTAGCATATATTTGAAGAGAAGCGGACCGGNGTCAAATACATTGGGTTTTATCAACCAGGGAAGGATTACTCCAAGTGCCGCAAGTGGCGATTTGCTCAATCCGAAAAGCATCAGATCAAGTAAATTATTGTGGCTGTTATTTCGTGGTAATAATCGGATGTTCCACCAGAACAGGCAGGTTATATTCTCGCAACATAGTAAGCACTTTCAGGTTAATTTTTTTAAAAGGTCCATTCAATTGCCTGGTTAAGTTAAAGTACCGGAAAGCAAAACGGTAGAAACCACGCGGATCTCCACATGCTGCCTGCTGAAGGTACTCCCGGGCTCCATCCTTATTTCCCATCATGTAAAAATCAGTAGCTACACAAAATTGCCACCATGCCCTTTCAGGCGGCAAAAACTGGCCACTTGTTCTTTCAAGCAGCAGGATACGGGCCTTTGCTTTTTTGTCTGTAGCACTGCTTGCCGAATTTTCAGTTGGAAATGTTACAGAAACAATGTCGTCATGCATTGCGAAAGTTTCATGAACCGCCATCCTTGCACTTAGCTCAATGTCCTCCAGGGGAGCTGCTTTTTGATCAAAACCACCTGTAATGTCGAGCAGGTCTTTTTTTATCATCCAACGTGAAGGAAACCCGGTGCAGGTAGCCTTTAATTCCAGCTTTTGCTCCTCCAGAATTTTTCCTGTAGTTCGTTCCCGCGATTGGAATCCGGAAACAAGGAAGCGCGTTCCGGATTTTAACATGGCTTTTAATTGCGACTCAAAACGGTGTGGCAGGTTAATGTCATCGTCATCAAGAAAAGCAATAAACTCACCCCGGGCCATCTGAATTCCAAAATTCCGCGCAGAGCTTACTCCTTTATCCGGATTCAAAAAATATTTTACCCGGGGATCTTTTGCCTGGTATGCCGCCGCTATTTCAGCAGTATCATCAGTCGATTTGTCATCCACAATGATCAACTCCCAATGCTGGTATGTTTGACCAAGGGTACTCTCAATGGCTTCCTTCAACAGTTTAGATCTGTTGAAGCTGGGTACGACACAGGATACTAATATGTTCATTGAATAAATTTAAAAAAATTGCATAAAAGAAACCGGAGAAGTATATATTTAAACTTTCTATTACTGACANGTGTGGCATTTATTTTATTCCAANAACAATTGCATAATTATCTTGATCAATGGACTTGAAAACACCTCTTCTATTGAACACATTAATCGACTTTATATTTTCGGAATTTAGGGAAATATTTTTTCGGTTTCGCCAAAATAATATGCAACCTTGGATTTAAAAAAATATGCTGAGATGCTTACAATCTTGAATTTCGAAGTTCAGGTCATAAGCAGTTGAATTCCCGTCATTAATGAATTGTCCTTGGAAATAAAACACCTGCTTTATTCGTTTTGTAAAAGATAATGTTATTTATATCAATGAATTTGTAAACCCGTTCAACAATTTTCAAAACCCAAAATTTGATGAAAGTTTTACTGCTTGTCCCACGTCGCTATGGTTTTCACCATACATTTAAAGAGCTTTTTACCTATATGGGAGCTGAAATTCAAACCATTGATTATCATCATCTTGTGCAAGGTTGGCAGGAAAAAGTAAATACTCAGATGTATCGTTTACCTGACAAATGGAGGTTGAATTGGGAATCCTATTATTTCGAAAGAATTAATAAATATTACAAACAGGAATTTGATCGATTAAAACCCGACCTCGTGTTGATTTACAATAGTGAACTAATGATTCCGGATACGATCGAATATTTTAAAAAGGGGGGTTCAAAAATTGCCTTTTTCCTCGGTGACTGCCCTTATTATACCCCCGCAAACCGTCATTTTTTACCAATCCTTTTTCATGCAGACGCCATATATACTTACGACTCTTTCTGGGTAGAGGCCTTGCAAAAGCTCGGCATCAAAAACATTCACTACTTATATCCCAATCTGCCGGTTAATCAGCATTTTGAAAAAAAACTGTCTCCCGAGAATTATAACGAACTGAAATCGGAAATTCTTTATGTCGGAATGTGTTATAAAACGAGCTGGGGCCTAAAAAAAGCTAAATTCCTGAGCTATTTCAGCAAATTTGATCTTCAGATACATGGTGATGATTCCTGGCCAAGATGGTTCCCTCATTTTCCGGAATTGAAAAGTTGCTATAGACCAAGAGCAGGAGGTGGTCATATTTCAGTTGAACAATTAAACGATATGTATAATGCCACAAAATTTGCTCCGGTTGATGCAAACCCCGGACTTTTACATGCCATCCATTGGCGTTTTGTTGAAGCTCTTTGTTCCGGGGCTTTACCCATCCTAGAGTGGCAAAAAAATGTAGAGGAAATTTTTGGCGATGCCGATGTGCCGGCAGTAAAAAATTTTGAAGAGATACCTGAATTAGTCCGTTATTATCTGAATAATGAACAAAAGCGTGTTGAGAAAGTAGCCTGGATGCGAAAGGTTATGGAAGAAAAATATTCTATACCAAACAATGCGGATTTTTTAAACAATACGCTTTCGCTTCGATTGGATTTTTAGAACACCAGCTTTACACTATTTTACAACCCGGATAAAATCAATGAAACAATGAAATCAATGCAAATTGAAATGCTAAGAACAGTTTTTTCGAAAAAATTGATCTGATATGAGCAAAGGAAATATTGCAATTGGGATGATCATTAATAATTGATATCTTTTGTGCATTGAAATACAATCGGTCTTTTTTAATAGAAAATGAATCTCTCTTTTACTACTTACAGCAAACAATTGACAATCTGAAAATGAATATTTTATTTGTTGGCAGCGGAACCGATGGCGGTACCATTATTAAAGCGCAGGGAGAATCATTAAAAAAATCCGGTATTCAAGTCGACTATTTTTTCATGAANAAAGGCGGCTTCAGAGGCTATTTCAAAAGTATATCCCGCCTTCNTGCAAAACTTCAAACTAAGGATTACGATTTAATTCATTCTCATTACTTGCTTTCTGCCATTATCTCATCCTTGTCCTCAAAAAAGCCCCAGGTTGTATCCCTGATGGGTAGCGATGTGATCGATTCAACTTTTCTAAGGTGGGTCACTAAGTGCCTTTACTTTTTACGTTGGAAAGCAACCATTGTCAAATCAGATGAAATGAAAGCGCTCTTAAAACTTNAAAAAATNCATGTGATACCTAATGGGGTAGATCTCGATAATTTCCATCCTCTGAACAAAACAGAAGCACGCGAAAAAATAGGGTGGGATCAAAGTAACTATGTGCTTTTCGGCTCAAATCCCGATAGGAAAGAAAAAAACTATGAACTTGCTGAAAAGGCTTGCAAACTTATCAATATACCCGGCATTAAACTTATTCCAATTAAAAATATTCCACATGAAGAAATAATATTTTATCTAAATGCCTGTGACACGCTGCTGTTGACCTCCTTCTATGAAGGATCCCCTAATATCGTCAAAGAGGCGATGGCTTGCAACTGCCCGGTTGTAACAACTGATGTTGGTGATGTTAGAAAAATACTAGGATCAACTGAAGGTTGTTATATCACAGGATATGAGCCTTTGGATGTAGCCGGGAAAATAGCATTGGCAATAAATCACAGAGCAGTCAACCATTTTACAAAAGGAAGAAAGCAACTGATCCAAAACAGAATGGATTCAAATTCNGTGGCCTTGTCATTGAAAACAATCTATGAAAAATTAATTGCTACTGAATAAACTCNCCTTAAGCCTAATCATTCTTCTCCAACTAAAAAATTTGTACAACATATCCTGCTAACAAAAGAACCGGCGACAGTAGATATGCTTCATGCATCAGCAGGCTTTTCAATTCTTTCAAATTTGAAATAAGGCATTCCTTTTAGGCTGGTAAAAAAAAATATAAGGATTGCTCATTTCAGGGCTTTANACTTTTGACGTGTACCTGTCAACTTCTCGCTGGCATTTCCAGGCTTAATAAACAGGAAAAGAATTCCAATGAAGGCGCCTACCAAATTAGCGATAAGGTCATTAATATTAAATGAGCGATAAGGAATCAAAGATTGAACGACTTCTGATAAAAGAGCAAATAGAACAATCAATACAACTAACCGTAGAATTTCATTTTTGCTATAAGCAGCAATTTTTGAATTATATGCCAGTTTATATAAGATCAGCCACAGGATAAAAATGCCAACATGCAGGATATAGTCGAGGCGGATTGATACAATATAAGTATTATTTAACCTGCTATTTGGACCATTGATTGGCAATACAGCAAGTAGAGGAATAAATACTGTATAAATCCAAAATAATCTTTGAATCGTTTTCATTGAACTCCTGGCTTAAAATATTTATATGCATGAGCTTGTTTATCGTAAAATAACAAGAGACAATTGCTTGCCAGGGATAAAAATACAGATTTTATTTCTCAATGAAATTCAATGCATCGTTGACGGTCAGTACCTTTAACTTTTTCTCATAACAATATTTTACAACTTTCTCAAAATATTCGGGAGTGCAACCTATATCAGAATGATTGTTCTCAACATCATGTGTGTAAAAGACAATCCATCCGTTAATTTCAATCGCTTTATTGATCAATTGAAATATTTCATCCAAGCTGATGTGTTCATATAGCCTTATGCTCTTCAATCCGTTAAGATCTACATTACCTGAGTTGATCCCCTTATATATACTTCTTGCACTTCTGTATCTATGTTTGACAATATTCCTGGAAATCAATGATTGCTCACCAAAAGGAAAAGAAAAGTTTTCCAACCGGTATTCCGGAATAATATTCTGAATCAATTGCTGATTTTCTTTGAGGTCAGTAAAGATTGCCTTCTTGTCTGAGCGAAATAAATGCAAATGGCTGAATGTATGACAGGCCAGTTCTCCGCCGCCGTTGACAATTTGTTTTAACAACTCGGCGTCGCCGTTTTTGAAATCAAAACCCTCCTTTTCCATCAATCCAAGTGAAATGTAGTAGGTGCCTGAATAGTTAAATTTCCGCAGTATAGATTCCCCATTTTTAATCGCAGACATCGGTACATCATCGAAAGTGAACGAAACAACTGGTTCCTTCAAATTCAATAGGGTCCGTTTCTTATATAACCGGGATAAAAGTAGAAATGAAACTGCTTTCCTGAATTTTAAATAGAGACTCACTTTACAAGTATATTATCGGACTGTTTTACAATAACTCTTTTGACTTGGTTTTTCATATTTTGCCAGACCAATTCTTTTGACCAGTGAAATGGATGATTTGTCCATCGCTGAGGATGAAAATTTAGCATTACCTGATCTGGTAAGTTTCCTTCATCAGCGGCATTAATCAAATCAGCAGTGGAGCGGAATTTAAAATTGGCAGATAAAGGAATAACCTCCTTATGAAGTTCTTTATCCCTCACGCTTACTTTTTCGCCGTTCCATCTTCTTCCGGTATCTGTCAGATATAGAATTTTTGAAAAATCAATATCAAAATAAGGTTCTTTTGAAATGCCAAAATCAGCATAATTAAAATCTTTCCAAATCAGCCGATTATCATATTTTGACAACGGGCTGCCATGCATACATATTGTTTTTACAGGATAAAGGCCTTTAAACATGGAAAGGTGTTTCTCAAATAATTCCCCTGCCTTTTTGATATTGCCTTTTGCCAGTGCAAGGTCTTCATAGTGATACCCTATTTCATGCCCCAGGGATGCAATTTTTTTTATTATTTCTGTGTTGAAACTTTGTTTAACTATACGGAAATAAAAAGTCCCTTGTATTCCAAGGTTATGCTCAATCACTGCAGTTTTATATGAATTAAGCGGTTTGTCATCTACATCATGCCTGAGAATTATTTTTTTTACTGAACCGGTTTGCGGATTGAATTTTTCAAATGTTTCAAATTCATACCCATTCATTTTCAGACAATGAAGCAGTTTAGTGTATGTATGTAATGTAAAATCCATAATTAAATGATTCGCATTTGATAATCGGGATTCTCCTTCATTATTTTTAAACTCTCCGGATAACGTTCAATAAACCAAATCATGAAAGCGGTCACGTCAATTTTATCCGCAATTAGCTTGAGGGCATGGGCCCGGAAAACTTGCCTGTCCCTGGACATTATCCGTTTTACAGCATCCATTACACCTTTACCTGATCTGAAATTAAAAACAGTTCCATATTTCTCCTGGTCTTCATTATAGCTCCTTTCAATGGAATTAACGTATATGGATGGTGTGCCTAAAACCCCAGCTTCGGATGCAATGGTAGCACCTTCGCTTATGACAATTTCAGCAAATGCCAATGCATGATGGATTAAATGCGGCGGCAATTTAATCTGGTATTGCTTTAATGTATCAGGCAAAACTGCTTCAGAGCTTATAAAGACCTTGAATTTTTCGTTTAACTTGTTGATCAGTTCCATTTTTTCCTCCGAAGAAAACCCACTGTGTCCCATATCATGAGTCGCTTTCCAGGAAACAAATCGCACAATGCAAAATTTTTCATCGTCTTTCAGCCCAAGCCATTGTTTTACTCCGGCATCAGGCTTAAAATATTTTGGATGCAAATATGCTATTTCGTGGTATCCGTTATACCTGATTTGTTTCTCGCCGAGCTTTTCCGGCAAAACATCTGGGGTTAAAATAGCCTTTGTAAATGGTCTGTAAAGCTTTATCTGCTCCATATTCCCGGAGTCTTCCATTGAAATATGCGGTTTTCCCATCAGCCAGGAACAATGGGCTGCATATATAGAACCATGGCTTACAAAAACATCCGGCCGGAATTTTAATGCGGCCAGAAATAGTTTGAAATCAAATTTCATCAGGCCGAATATTTTTCCAGCCAGTGATGAATAATGTTTGCCGAATGAAATAAAATCAAATTTATACGCTGATAGAAGTTCAGTTTCGTACTCTTTTTGCCTGGTTGTAAACAATATTTTATGGCCTTTCTTTTGAAGTTCAAATGCAAAATTCTTAAACAAATGAACGTGCCCGGGATGGCCAATATCAATCAATATCTTCATTTTTTCAATCGCTTTAACAGGGCAAGTCCGGCCTTACCAAAATTATAAAGTACCCGGTTGTTTACACGAATGAACCGGCCATAAGAAACCAA
>Ga0031656_10000195_pt1 | contig 18378 bp, 12 predicted proteins | sample FrelakmetDIP11DI_FD_55080 | JGI IMG/M metagenome (GOLD analysis project Ga0031656, IMG submission 55080) | Freshwater lake sediment microbial communities from the University of Notre Dame, USA, for methane emissions studies - DIP11 DI | ecosystem: Environmental > Aquatic > Freshwater > Lake >... | reverse complement strand
CGCGACGCCGTTGCCACACGTGGGCCCGCGCTGATCGGCGAGCGGATGTGGGAACGCCACAAAGGCTGGCCTGTCTATTCCAAGTTCTTCGACAACATGGGCCCGATCCCGCTGCACATGCACCAGGATCACGAGCACGCGCGCCTGGTCGGTCGGGAAGGCAAGCCGGAGGGCTATTACTTTCCACCGCAGCACAACGCCACCGGTAACGCCTTTCCCTACACGTTTTTCGGCCTGTCACCGAACACGCGCCCGGCCGATGTGCGGCGCGCGCTCGAGCGCTGGTCCATCGGCGACAACCGCATCGTGGACCTGTCGGTGGCGTATGCGCTGACACCCGGGACCGGCTGGCTCGTGGGCCCGGGAATCCTGCATGCGCCGGGTTCTTTGTGCACCTACGAGCCGCAATGGGGTTCGGACGTGTTTGCCATGTACCAGAACCTTTGCGAGGGCCGTGAGGTGCCGCGCGAACTGCTGGTCAAGGACGTGCCGGTCGACCGTCGCGACGACCTGGATCACCTCGTAGCGCAGCTCGACTGGGATGCGAACGTCGATCCGCACTTCAAAGAGAACCATCATCTCGTGCCCGTCGACGTGGCCGACACGCGGCCGGAGGGTTGGATCGATCGCTGGGTCGTCTATGGACGCGTGCGCGGCGAATTGCTGTTCACGGCACGCGAATTGACCGTAAACCCCGGGGTCCGCCTGACGCTGTGGGATCCCGGCGCATCGAGCGCGATCGTGGTCCAGGGCCAGGGAACAGCCAACGGCCTGGCCTTGACCTCGCCAACCATGATCGGCTTTCATGACCTGACGCAGGACGAGATCTTCATCACCGAGCCGGCCGCGCAGGCAGGCGTGGTGATCGAGAACACCTCGAGCGTCGAACCGCTGGTGCTACTGCGCTACTTCGGACCGGACACGGACCTCGAAGCGCCGCAAGTCGGCAGCCCGTAGCACGCACGTCACTCGGTGTAGCCACCCACGCCGGCGGCGGCGTAGATCGACTCGATCGCGGCAAGATTCTCCACGACGTCATCGCCCTCCGTCGGCAGGGTCGCGCCCGAGCCGATCGCGTCGACCACGGTGAGCAGCTGGTGGTAGTAGCTCGAGGTGGTCACTGACGTTTCGTTGTGCCAGTCGCCGTCGCCCGAACGCCAGCGCAGTTCGTGCCCCCATTGCGGCGCGATCGGATTGCGCACGAACAGCTCTCCCGTGGTGCCGATTAGCTGCAGGGTGGTGGTGCGGCCACGGTCATGCGCAATCATCGAGCAGAACAGCGATGACCGCGCACCGGCAACATGGCGAAGGTCAGCCCGTACGAGCTGGTCGACACCGGTTGACGACATCTCGACGGTGGCGCTGGTTACCTCGAAAGAACCGGCGAGCGTTCGTAACCAGTGCACCGGGTAGCAACCCAGGTCCATCAGCGCTCCCCCGGCCAGGTCAGGCCGCCACCGGATCTGTCCGGGTTGCTGCGGCACCGGCACGTCGATCACCGCATGCGCTTCCAACAGCTCGCCGAGCGCGCCGCAGCGCACGATCTCGAGGACTCGATTGAAGAGCGGGTGGTAGCGATAGTGAAACGCCTCGATCAGGCGTCGCTTCGAATGGGCGGCCGCTGCAATCAGGCGGGCAGCGGCAGCGCTCGACGGCGCGGACGGCTTTTCCAGCAGCACGTGCTTGCCGGCTCGCAGCGCAGCGATGCCCCAGCGCTCGTGCAGCGTGATCGGCAGCGAGATGTAGACGAGATCGACGTCTGCTCGCGCCAGCAGCGCCGCATAGGAGTCCGCCACGTTCGGTATGCCATGTTCCGCCGCAAAGCCAAGCGCCCGATCCAGATCGCGTGCCGCGACCGCCGTGACTTCGACAGCGCCGATATCCCGGGCCGGGCCGATCACCGCCAACGGCGCAATGCCCGAGGCGCCGAGCAGTCCGATTCGCAAAGTCATGCCGATTCTACAATTGCGGCCTGCAGCCGTTCAGCGCCCACGCAGCGCGACGGCGTCGATCTCAATGCGGACGCCCGGCGGCAACACGATCCCCGGCGCCGTNGTCCGGGCCGGGCGGTGCTTGCCGAAGAACTCAGCATAGGCGGCGTTCATGCCGGCAAAGTCAGCGGCATCGGCGAGGTAGACGGTCACCTTGACCACGCGGTCGCGTTCGCTACCCGCAGCATCCAGCAGCGTCTGGACATTCGTCAGCGTCTGCCGGGTCTGAATGCCGATGTCGCCGCTCACCATCGAACGTGCCTTCGCGTCGTACGGCAGCTGGCCGGAGACAAAGACGAAATCCCCGGCGACCACGGCGGACGCATACGGTCCGAGCGCTGGCGCACCAGCAGCACTCACCTCGCGCGGGCCCGCTGGCACGTCCGATCCCGCCGCACAGCCCGCCAGAACGACGACCATGCCGATGACGGCCGCGCGCACTGCCGTCTCCCGTCAGAACTTGACCGAGGCGGTGACACCCCAGGTCCGCGGCTGCCTGGCGGTCACGATACCTCCGAACAGTTCGAGTCCATCCCGGGGACCGGCGCCGATGGCACCCTTGACGAAGTCGAAGCGCCGTCCTGGATTCGGGGTGAACGTTCCGACCAGGGCCGCGTCCTCGTCCGTGACATTCTCGATCCACAGTCGAACCGAGTACCGATCCCAGTCGAAGCCGGTCCGCAAATTCAGGTTGGTCGCGTCGCCGACATAGGCGTCCGCCGTCTGCACCGCGCTCTGGTCGGACTGGTATGTCAGGTCCGCGCGGCTCACCCAGTCAAGAGTGGCCGAAACGGGGTACGCATATTCGCCGCTGATGAAACCCTGCCATTCGGAGACATATTGCAGGCGCGTGCCGTCGAGCACCGGGTCCACGCCGATCAAGGCCAGCGTGCCGAAGGTGTAATCGTCGTAGCTGGAATCCGTGTACGCGAGGCCCGCGTCGAGGGTTAAGCGATCGACGGGCCGCGCGCGCACCTCCAGTTCCAAGCCCTGCACTGTCGTCGCGCCGGCATTGATGTTCAAAAGCGCGCCGCTCTCACCGATGGCCCGCACGATCTGGTCGCTCCAATCGATGTAGAAGGCCGCCGCATTCACCACGAGCCGGCCGTCCGCCCAGGCGGTCTTGGCACCGATCTCGTAGTTCCAGGCGGACTCGGAATCGTAGGTGCGCTCCTCTGGCAGGATCGCGCCCGCGACGGTGACGACATTGAACCCGCCGACCTTCTCGCCCTGGGCGACCGTCGCGTACAGCATGACATCGCCGGTCATCTGGTAGTCGAGCGTGAAGCGCGGCACGAAATTCTGGAAATCCGTCTCATCGACGAACGTGCCGGTGACCGTCCCGGGGTTGAGCTGGCTCTGGTCGGCCGAGTTGACCTTTTTCGTCTCATCCGTCCAGCGGCCTTCGACCGACAGGCTCCAGCGATCCGTGATCCTGAAGCCGACCTGGCCGAAGACCGCGAAGCTCTCGGTTTCCTCGGAGAGGTCGTTGATGAGTCCGCCCACCAGGAAGCGCCGGAGGGAAGCCGGNACCNCNGCAGCGATCGGCAGGGCGTCCGTCCCATAGAGGCTCTCGAGGTGCGTATCGGTCTCCAGGCTGTAGTAGTAAGCACCGGCGAGCCAAGTCAGGCGCTGGTCCCCTGGCGACGTGATCCGCAACTCCTGGCTGAATTCCTCGGTGTCCGCGACCGTGGTCGTGAAGTTGACGCTCTGCGCGGAGTAATCGGCGTCCACCGCCGTGTCGTTAGTGAGATCGTTGTAACCGGTGATGGAAGTGAGCGTGTAATCACCCACGTCCCAGTCCACCGACAGGGAGACCTGTGTGATTTCCCGGTCCTGGTGGCCTGGGGTGACCGAATACTTGTCAAAACCATCCATCTCGCCGCCATAAAGCTGGAAGACGGCCGGGAACGACGGTCCCGCCGGACTGAACAGCTCGATGTTGTTGGCGACATACCGGATTGGATCATCGCCATCACTGGTATCGGAGTACGCCACCCGCAGCCGCAGGTAGAGGTCTTCCGTGGGCGACGCCTCCAGCGAACCGGCGATCACGCCCGTGCGTCGCGTGTCGAGATCGCCGCCCGTCAGCCCGTTGTCGTAGTAGCCATCGCTGCTCGCGTAGACGCCGCCCAAGCGGAAGGCCAACCAGTCCGTCACGGGCCCACTGACCCATCCGCGCAGGTCCTGGGTATCGAAATCGCCGTAGCTCGCTTCGAGCTTTCCTTCCAGCTCGTCGGACGGTCGTTCCGTCACGATGTTGACCGCACCCGCGAAGGTGTTTCGGCCATAAAGCGCACTCTGCGGACCTTTGACGACCTCGACTCGGGCCACCGAATCGCCGAACATCGCATCCATCAGTGCTCGCGAGGATTGATACACGCCGTCGACGAAGAAGCCGACGTTCGGCTCGCCGATGGTCGTGGACTGGCCACGAATGACGGGCGTCTGTGCGCCACCGCCGAACAGCGGTGCCATGGTAAATCCAGCGGTCAGCGCGGCGATGTCCTCGACGTTCCGAATCGCGGCACTTCTGATCGTCTCGGCGGAGAACGCGGAGATCGACAGCGGCACCGTCTGCAGCGCTTCCTCACGCTTGCGCGCCGTCACGACGATTTCCTCCAGTGGCGCCGCCGCCGGCGCGGACTGGGCGTGCGCCACGCCCAGCGGTAATCCCACGCACAGCGGCGCGAGCGCGGTGGCCACGGCGACTCTAAGGCTGGTTGGTCTCTTGGTCATCACGTCCCCCTACCGATTGCTGTGCATGGACACTCAGGAACTGTCTTGCGCTCGTTGATCCGGCCGAGTGAANGATCGCCCGCAACGATGCCCTCGTTCTTCTATCACATTCGCTCATTACCAATCAATATCGGTCACATTGAATCTGCGAGAGCCGCCCCGTCACGGGCGTACTTCCCACACGGACTCGATCTCGACCGCAATGTTGAACGGCAGGGTATTGACGCCCACCGCGAAGCGCGTGTGCAGCCCGGCTTCGCCAAACACCTCGACGAACAGGTCAGACGCACCGTTCACGACTTTCGGCTGGTCGTGGAAATCGTCCGCGCTGGCGACGAACGCTCCCACGCGCAGGCACTGAACCACCGGGTCCAGCGTGCCTCCGCAGGCACTGCGCAACAGCGCGAGCACGTTGAGTCCCGCGAGTCGCGCGGCGGCGTAGCCCTCCTCAACCGTGAGGTCGCGCCCGACGCGTCCACGCGTCTTTGCCGTCTCGCTCAGGGCCGGCCCGAGTCCAGCCAGGTAGAGCGTGGAGCCGGACCGACGGTACGCAACGTAGGTCGCCACCGGATTCGGAGCAGCAGGCAAGTTGAGCCCCAGTTCCTTGAGCCGCAGCTCGTGCTGGCCGGTTNCGCTCGCGCCTGCCGCAGCGGGCACCGCTGCAGCGGTCCCGACGATCGCGGGCCCCAGCAGCCCCGCGGTCAGCAGCGTTCGGCGCTTCATGCCATCACCTGCTCGCGACCAGCGCGCACCGCCGCAAAAACGCGCATGAAATTCCCGCTGACGAACGCTGTCACCGCGGGCTCATCCATTCCGCGGCGCAGCAGCTCCGACACCAGCAGTGGCAACTGCCGGTAGTTGTCCATGACGGGCTTGTAGTTGGCGTCCATGTCCGTCCCGAGCGCGACATGAGCCACGCCGAGTTTCTCGACCAGCGCGAAGATCCGGTCGACGAATTGCTCGAAAGTCGCGATGCCAATGCCCGCCGGCCATGCGCCAATAACACCGCCGCGCTCGGCGATCGCANGCGCNAGTCGCTCCGAGATGAAGCGCGGATGCTGTATCGGGTCACCCTGCAGGTGGGAGTGCGAGCACATGACGGGGCGCTCGGCGATCTCTACGGCGCGCAGCGCCGTCGCCTCCGACGCATGCGCGACGTCGACGACCATGCCGAGACGTGCCATCTCGCGGACCACGTCTGCGCCGAATGGCGTCAGGCCGCCGTGCGGCGCCGACCCGGTCTGAATGTCGCCGACTTCGCTGTCCCGGTAATGCACGATCGTCACCGAACGCACACCGTCAGCATGCAGGCTCGCCAGCCGCGACAGATCGCCCTCCAGAAAGTCCGCTCCTTCCGTGGTCCAAAGCGCCCCGATGCGGCCGTCGGCCTTGGCCTTCTCGACATCCTCGGGCTCGAGGACCGGCTTGAGCGCCAGTCGCGCGGCCATCGCCTTGAGGTTCGCAATCTGACGCTGGTAGCTCGCCCACGCCTCGCCCTCGGCGAAGGGTCTCGCGGCGTGAAGTCCGGCCTCCTTCGACAAGCTCAGGACCTGGAAATCCGCGACGGCTGCAAAACTTGCTGCCGCGAGCTTTCCCGCCCTCATGTCGTCGATCGCCTCCGGCTCGCGCGTGCCCTTCAAGCGGTAAAGCCGCACGGACAATGAGAGGTCCTCCGAGTCCCGGAAGAACGTCCGCCCGGGGTGCGCATGAATGTCGACGGCAGCCACTCGATCGAGCAGCGCATTCGCCTGCGCCAGATAGTCCGGATCCGGCACGAAGCCGAGCGGCGCAGGCTTGTCGCGCAGACTCCGCACACCGCCGATCGCGAGGGCGACGCCACTCGCCACGCCCCCGGCGAGCAACCAACGTCGTGTCCGACTTTTCATGCTGCTGTTCCCTCGCGCCGCTTGCGACGCAAAACGTGACTGCCGGCGCCGAGTTGCGCCGCCGCCGGGTCATAGCCATCCGGCGGCTGGAACTCCACCTCGATACCCACGGGGACGTCGAGCCGAACCTCGAGGTCGCCGTGCGCAAACCGCTGCCAATGGACTACCAGTCCGCCGCGCGGTGTCGGGTAGACACCGTGTGCCGATTCCAGGTCGCCGAGCTGGGGCGCGACGCGGGCCCGTCGGAAGCCGGGTTCCGTGGGCGTCACGCCGAGCACGTGGGCTGGCAGCTGATACACGGGCGTCGCCGAGAAGGCGTGGCACAGGCTGGCCACGGGCTCGGTCGACTCCCACAGCGTCTCCGTACCGGTCGCAAGCATGGCGCCGTAGAGCTGGCGCATGTGCTGCAGGGCGAGGTCGAAGCGTCGCGCCTTACCGAGCGCCGAGTACAGGAAGTGGCAGAAATACGTGTTGGCGCGCACCACGTCGGTGGCTGCGTCGAACGGATCGGCATCGAAGGTCACCGGTGGCGTCGCCGTGCGCCGCAGCCGCCGCTCGTCAGTAATGTACTCAACGATCGCCGCATACTCCGCGGGCCGGGCGACATCGAACAGGATCGCCATCGAGTTCGCCTGTTGCGAGACCTGCGGATCCCGCTGCCCGGACGCTGGCTCCACGCTGTCGACGAACACGCAGCGATCCTGGTCGTAGTGGCGGTTGCGCAGCGCGCGCCTGATCCGCGCTGCCCAGTCGAGGTAGCGCTGGCTCAGTCGCGTGTAGCCGATCGTCCGCGCCATGTCTGCTGCCGCCTGCAGCGCGCCTGCCAACAGGGCGTTGATGATGAAGGACTCACCGGTACGCCCGACGCGCGCCCACTCGATGAAGTGCCAGTGCGGCACGTTCGCCAGCAGGGCGTGCGGGCCGCTCTGCCGCTCGAACCAGTCGAGCGAGCGCTGCACCGCCGGCAGCAGTTGTTCGATGGTCGCCTCGTCGCCGCTGTGCATCAGGTAATGGTGCGCAGCGCAGATCCAGTGCAGGTTGAAGTCGGGGATGACGATGCCGCCGCTGTGATGATCGCCTGGCGCGAACATCTGCAGCAGTCCGTCGGCGCGCTGGCTCTCGGTGGCCTGCAGCAGGAACTGGCGGTCGATGGGTTGCGTGCTGCTGCCGAAGGCAGCGGCGTCAATCAGATAGTGGACGATGCCATCGCCGAGCCACTGGCGCTTTTCGCGGCCGGGACAGTCTTCCCAGGCGTCGTGGGTGCATTGCAGCGCCGTATATCGGCCGACGTCCCAAAGGCGGTTCAGCAGTTCATCGGAGCAGCGGAACGAACCCTGGTATTCGACCGGGTAGTGCGTCGCGGTCGAGCCCACGCGCACGATTCGCAGCCCTTGCGGCGCATTACGCACCACGAGTTGCAGGTACTTGACGCCGGTCCAGTCGAATTTCTCGAACTGCTGCGGGCCCGGACGCGCCGTGTAACGAAATACCTGTGCACAATCCAGATACGACTCCCGGGTGATGCGGGGTGGCCCGGCGCGCTGCGGCCCATATTCGCCCGGGATCGTCTCTGCCGCCGCGATTTCGATGACCTCGCCACCGATCGCGTCCAACTCGACGAACGGATAGCCCGCGTGACGCCGATCGAACACGACGAGCACACTGATGTCGCGGTCGGCGCTGGTGCGAATCACGGTCGCCGACTCCTCGTCGCGCAGCATCGCCCCTGCGTCGTCCACGCATTCCGCGGGAGCGGGTTCCAGCGGCTCGTCGTAGATCCGGCGGTCGAGTCCGAGGTCGGGACGACGGACGACGGCATTCACGGCGACTACGCGCGACGGCAGGCAAACGCTCTCGATCAGCGGCGGTATCTCGCGTGGCAACAGGGTCGTGAACGGTTCGATGTTGCCCCACCCTTTCGCCAGGTCCTCGCCACTCGCCGCCCGAACCATGGCTTGTGCGCGATCCCAGCCGGAGTCGTCGAAGTCAGCGCGCAACCATCCCTCCGGCATCTGGCGGGCGTCGAAGTCTTCGATGAAGCCCTGGCCCCAGCCGCTGCGTGGCGTCTCGCGGCGCCAGGCCCGGGCTTCGGTGACTCGCCACTGGTCGTCCGACGCCAGGTCGACGACCCGGCTGCCGACGTACACGGTCGCATCGACGTACAGGCCACCATCGCCGAACACCGCCTGCGTGTAGTCGCGGGCGGTCTCATACCATGCCGTGTCCACTCCATAGACGTGCACCAGCACGCTTAGCGAGTTGTCGCCGGACCGCAGGTGTTCGCTCAACTCGTAACGGTCGACCCGCGAGAAATCGGGTGCCGCGCGCCCGGGTCCGCGCCCGACCCTCGTACCGTTCACGTACAGGATGTAACGGCTGTCCGCGGTGATGCCGAGGCTCGCCGCGCTGGCCTGCCCGGGCAGGCTGAATCGGCGACGGAACAGGTACCACCGGTTTGTTCCGTCCTCGCGGCGAATCGGACCGCTGACCAGTAACGAGCGAAAAGTCACGCCGCTGTCGATCTGCTGTCGCGGGGTCCAGATGAATTGCGCGCGCCGGTACATGCACTTGATTCCGTGGGTGGGCGACTGCGGTTGCTGGCCCGAGCCGCGCTGCTAGCGGGAGGCGGGCAGTTCGGGGGCGCCGCCAGCCTCGGCCAGCCGGGCCCGGATCCGGTCGTGGTGCTCCTCGTCGAGATCGTAACGTCGCAGGAGCCAGAGCGCCGCCAGCCACAAGGCCACGGGAATCAGGCAGTACGCAAGCCGCACGCCCAGGATTGCCGCGTCGGTCTGCGTCGCCACGGCCTCGCCCGGAACGAATCCCGCCAGGCTGAACGTGGTGCTGGCGAGGAATGCGCCGAATGCCATGCCGAGCTTCATGCAGCCGCTGATCGCCCCGAAAATCATGCCATCCCGGCGAACTCCAGTCTCGAGCTGGCCCGCCTCGACGGTGTCCGGAACCATCGAGTGCGGAGCGAGCTGGCAGGCAGCATCGCCGACCCCAAGCAGCAGCAGCAGGGCGACGAAGACACCGACGGATCCCGGACCCACCAGCAGGAAGATGCCACCGTAGGCCGCAATCTCGAGCAATATGGCAGTCGAGTAGACGCGCTTCTTGCCGACGCCCCAGACCTTGCCGGCGCGCATCCACAACGGAGTGACCAGCATCGCAACCGCAGCTGCTCCGGCCGCGAACCAACCGACGTGCCGGACTTCCACCTGCATCACGATGGTCGCGAAGTAGACGAGCGAGGTCGCAGACATGCCGATCGCGATGTTCTGCAGCAGGAACACCATGAACAGGGCGCGAAACGGGCGGTTGCGTCGCAGGGCGCGCAGTTCGGCGGCCATGTCGAACGCCGCCACAGGACCCTCGTAACGAGGTGCCCGGCGGGTGGCGAGAAAGGACACGAGGCCGCCCACGAGGATGATGCCGGCGAAGACGACGGCGAAAACCCGGAAGCCCTCCTTGAGCGTCGCCTGGGAAGAAAACAGGTAGGGACCCGAGAGCCCCACCAGCAGGATGCCGATGCGTGACCCCAGCATCCGGTAGCCGACGATGCTGGTGCGCTCGCGATAGCTGGACGACATGTCGGCGGCCATCGCGGAATGAGGAATGCTGTAGACGGTGTAGGCCGCACTCGCCAGCAGGTACATCGCACCTGCGTACAGCACCGTGTGCAACGGGGACACGAAGTCCGGAATGTCGAAGGTGAGGTAAAAAGTGAGGGCGAACGCAATCGAACCGAACAACAGGTACGGACGCCGCCGCCCCATGCGCGTGACCGTGCGATCGGAGATGACTCCCATCAACGGATCCAGCGCCACGTCGATGAGCCGGGGCAGCAGCAGCGCAAGGCCTGCCCAGGCAGGCGACAGGCCGTGGGCCTGGGTCAGGAAAAACAGCAGGTAGGCCATCGTGCCACCGACGTAGCAGGCGATGCCGAGGTCGCCCGCTGCCCAACCCGCCTTCATCCAGGCCGGCAGTGGCGTACCGTTGCCGGTGCTCATGAGCCTGGAGCCAAGGGGGCACGTGGAATCAGGCTGCGCCGCAGCGAGTCGGCAACACGGGCCGTGGCGTGACGTGCCACCGCGAGTTCGCGCGTCATCGACATGAATCCGTGGATCACACCTGGGCATTCCACGAAATCGACGTTGCCGCCCGTCCCTACGAGACGCCCGGCGAGACGCCGACTGTCATCCCTGAGCGGATCCAGTTCCCCGGCAACGATGCAGGCCGGCGGCAGGCTGTCGAGGCGAGCACGCAAGGGCGCTGCGCGAGGATCGTCAGCGCTCCCGTCGCGGCCCAGGTACAGGGACCATAGTGCGTCCATGGCATCCGTGCCGAACCCGAACAGGCCATTCCCGAACAGTCGATGTGAAGCGGTGTCATGTTCACGCGCATAGACACCGTAGACCAGCAGCATGGTTCGCAACCACCGCTCGCCGGCATCGCGCAGATCGATGGCGGTCGCGAGCGCGAGGTTGGCACCCGCCGAATCGCCGCCGATTGCCAACCGATCGACGTCGATGCCGTGACTGGCACCGTTGCGGTGGACCCAGCGCGCGACCTCGATACATTCGTTCAACGGCGCCGGGAACGGGTTCTCCGGCGCCAGGCAATAGTCCACTGAGAGGATTCCCACACCGCTCTCCAGCGCGAGCAGGCGCAGTGCCCGGTCGTTGCTGTCGAGGTCCCCGACCACCCAGCCCCCGCCGTGGAAGTAGATCAACGTCGGCAGCGGGTCACCGTCTCCGATCGGATCGTAAAGCCGCACCGGCACCGGCCGCTCCAGGGTGGGAACGACACTGTCCGCGATCAACGGAACGTCCGGCGGGTCGGCATTCCACGCCGCGATGTCGTCTGCGAAGCGGGCCCGCATCTCGGCCGCTGTGGACGTTCCCAGCGGCGGGCGCGATGCCATGCGCTCCAGCATGCGCGCGAGCACGACCTTCATCTCGGGGTCGAGTTCGAAGCGCTCGGCCGCCCGTTCCTCCTGCTGAATGTGCTCAGACACCATGTTCTCCCCGCACGATCCGCAGTGGCGGCTGGCCCTGCCGGTCCAACCCATCCTAGCCAGATTGGTTGATTTTGCAAGAACGTAAGCGATTTTGAACGAGTTCGTGCCAGAGTTCGCGATAGGCCCGCACCGCGTCGGACTGCAGCATCGACGCTTGCAACGGTCGCGCCGCGCCGCGCCATGCCACGCCATACGCAAGCGCCGCGGCGCCCAACGTCGGTCCATCGGCGCAATCGCTGGCGAACACCCGATCGCCCGGCCGCAGCGCCGCCAGCACGCCGAGAAACAACGGGTTGGCCGCGAACGGGCCGTCGAAGACGATCTCGCCTTGCGCGCCGATCAGTCCGAGACACACGTCCGTGACCAACGCGCAGTACAGCGCAGCGAGCGCGGCCCGTTCACCGGCCGACTCCGGCGCGGGTCCGTGGAACCTGCCCCGTCCGCTCCCCTGCTGGAATGGCCCGCTGGCCGCGAACGCAGGCAGGGCGAACAATCCTGCGGCCATCACCGCCGCAAGGTCCGCCTCATTGGCGGTGACCGCAACGCCCTGCTCTCCGGCAATGGCAGCGAATTCGCGCCCGCCCATGAACCGACTGCAGCCGAGCGGCACGCCAAAGACACTGACCGTACCGGACGTATCACGCAGTGGATCGAGGCGCACGGCATCCGCAAGAGGACTCATGCACACGATCCACGTTCCCGTTGAGACCACGGTCCCGCTGCCGGCCGGATCCGGGAACTGAGCGACGTAAGCCGCACTGCTGTCGTGCACACCGCAATGCACGGGGATGGGCGCCCCTTCGCCCAGGCCGAGTCGCCGCCGATCAATTTCGCCCAGCACAGCGGAGGCGGCCCGCAAAGGCGGCAAGCGACGATCAACCCCCAGATGGACCGCCAACGCCGACGGCTCGCCCGCAAGCGGACGCCACAGGTCGGTGTGCGAGCCAAGCGACGAAACTTCCGCCGCAGACTCGCCACAGAGGCGCCACGCCCAGTACTGCGGATAAAGCAGGACGCGATCGACCTGCGCGTAAAGGTCCGGCCATCGCTGCGATTGCCAGTGGATCTGTCGCGCGAGATTCAGCCCCACAGGCAGGCTGGGAGACAACGTCGCCTCGAACGAATCGCGCAAGCGCTCGTACTCGGCCTCGACACCGGGGAATCCCGGCCACTCGTAGTCCATGACCGGCAGCGCCAGCCTGTCTCTCGACAGGAGTGCGGCCGTTGCGCCGTGCGTCGTGCAGATCATGCGGTCCACCGGCTGCGTCGCGCACGTCTCCCGCAGTGCGTCGCACAGCCACTCGAACAATCGTTCCACGTCTGCGTGCGGATAGGGCGCCGCATCCCGGACCGTGTTCGCGACCCGGCGCCGGACGACGACCGTGCCGTCCGGCCGGACCAGGCTCAGCTTCGCGTGGGTCTTGCCCACATCGAGCACTGCACATCCCACTGGGTTCTCCCTGCGGCGTGCCTCGATCAGGCGTCAGCCGCATCGGGTTCGACGAGCAGAACATCGACGCCGGCGCCTCGCAACATCTCAAGGGCTTCGCGCGGGGCGCCGGTGTCAGTCACGAGCACATCGATCCGCTTCAAGGGGCAAAGGATCAGACTGGCGATCTGGCGGAACTTCGAGCTGTCGACCAGGACCACCAGTTGCTCGGCCTGCTCCATGAGCTTCTGCTCGGCCTGCACCAGCAACGGATCGGACTGCATCAAACCCTGCGCACGGATCGCCTGTGCGCCGACGAAAATTCGTGCGGCCCGGAAGTTCTGCAGCACACCGTCGTCGAACGGACTCAGGATGACGTTCTGCTCACGGTAGATCTCCCCGCCGGGAACCAGCACCCGCGTGCGACCGGAGCGGAAGAGCGCCTCGGCGATCGGGAACGAATTGGTCAGGACCTGCAGCGATCGCTCGCGGATGAAATCGATCATCATGAAGGTGGTGGAGCCGCCGTCGATGATGATCGGCTCACCGTCGACGCACATCGCGGCCGCACGCCGCGCAATCGCGCGCTTCTGTCGTGACTGGACGGCGCGACTTTGCTCGAAGCCCTGTTGTCCTACGAGCTGCCGTGGGCTGCCTGGGTCGATGTTTTCAGCGCCACCGTGCACGCGGCGCAGCTTGCCGAGAGCCTCCAGTTGGGAGAGGTCGCGCCGAATGGTGGCCGAGCTTGACCGCAGCTGCGCCTCCAGTCCGCGGACCGTCACGATCTGGTTCCGCTGCAGCGCCGCAAGAATGGCCCTCCAGCGTTCGCGTTCGTGCATGAGCGAATGTCCTTCAGTGGTGGCCGCCAGATGCTCGGGTGCGGGACCTTAACCCCGCGCTGCAGGTCGCGCCAGCGCAGAGCGGCAGCCCACTCTCGCCGCCGCTCAAACGTGCGTGGACCGACGGCTCACGGCCTATGAGTGAATATGACTATATATGATTGTTTTTGGAAGATGCCACTGCTACTGTATTGAGACGCTTTTCGGGTCGTGGCCAGCCCTTGGCCCACCGCAGGAAACGGGTGGCAAATGAGAATTCCGGAGCATCGCTGGGACGCGTCTCGCGCTGCCACGCTGAGCGACACACAGCTGCTGCTGTACCGTTCCAATCTTCTGGGTGCAGACCTTACGGTCACGAACTTTGGCGGCGGCAACACGTCAGCGAAGCTCGCCGCGACGGATCCTCTAACGGGCGAGACCGTGCAAGTGCTGTGGATCAAGGGGTCCGGCGGTGACCTCGGGTCGATGGGAATCGACGGCTTCGCGACCGCCTATCTCGACCGGGTCCTCGCACTCGAAGGCCGCTACGGCGGCATCGGGCAGCAGGATGAAATGGCCGAGCTGCTCGGGCACTGCACGTTCAACCTGAACCCGCGACCCGCGAGCATCGAGACGCCGGCCCATGCGTTTCTCCCTTACGCCCACGTTGACCACGTGCACCCCGACTCCGTGATCGCCATTGCCGCCGCCGCCGACTCCCAGCGCCTGACCGCCGAGGTGTTTGGCGGCGAGCTCGGTTGGGTGCCGTGGCAACGGCCGGGATTCGACCTGGCACTGAAGATGCGAGCGGCAGCCGCCGCCAAACCCGGGTTGCGTGGCCTGATCCTGGCGGGCCACGGCTTGTTCACCTGGGGCGCCAGTTCCAGAGAGTGCTACGACACGACGATCGAGATGATCGCACGCGCCGCGAAGCACCTTTCGCGCGCGTCGCGCCCCAGCCCCCTNGGCCAGGTCGTGCGGGAAGCGATTCCCGCCGCGGACCGGCGGTTGCGGGCCGGCCGCATGATGCAGGGCATTCGCGCCGCGATCAGCGATACCTCGCGCAAAGTTGGCCACTTCAACGATTCGCCCGGGATTCTGGAGTTCGTGAGCTCCGCGCGCCTCGCCGAACTTGCAGCGCTCGGAACATCCTGTCCCGATCATTTCCTCCGCACCAAGATCCGGCCGCTGGTCGTGGACCTCGACCCGGACGCCGCAGACTTCGACACTCGGCTGCAGGCAGCGGTGACTGAATACCGCGAGCAGTATCGCGCCTACTATGAACGTCACCGGCGCGCCGACAGCCCGGCCATGCGCGACTCGAACCCAGTCGTGTTCCTCGTGCCGGGCCTCGGGATGCTGACCTTCGCGCGGGATAAGGCGACCGCCCGCATTGCGGGCGAGTTCTACGGCAATGCGGTCAACGTCATCCGCGGCGCGTCTGGCATAGACAGCTACGTCGGGCTGGACGAGGGCGAGGCGTTCGCGATCGAGTACTGGCCGCTCGAGGAAGCGAAGCTGAAGCGCATGCCGCCACCGCGCTCCCTGGCCGGGCGGGTCGCCTACATCACTGGGGCCGCGAGCGGCATCGGTCGTGCTACTGCGGAGCGATTCCTCGCGGAAGGCGCTTGCGTCGTGCTGACCGACATCAATGTCGAAGAACTTGGGCGTGCGCACGACGACCTCAAGGTGCGCTTCGGCACCGACTCCGTACGCCAATTCCCGCTGGATGTGACCAGCGACGCGGCCGTACGCTCGTCGTTCGAGTTCGCGGCGCAAGAGTATGGCGGCCTCGACATCATGGTCGCCAGCGCCGGCATTGCATCGTCGGCCGCGATCGAGGACACGACACTGGAGCAGTGGCACCACATTTTCGACGTGCTTTCCGCGGGTTACTTCCTTGCGAGCCGCAGCGCGTTTGGCATGATGAAGGCACTGGGAGGCTCGATCGTGTTCGTTGGCAGCAAGAACGCGCTCGCAGCGTCGCCGAATGCAGCAGCGTACTGCGCGGCGAAGGCGTCCGAACTGCATCTCGCACGGTGCCTGGCGCTCGAGGGCGGCCCGTTCGGTATCCGGGTCAACACCGTCAATCCGGACGCCGTTCTGCGCGGTTCCAGCATCTGGAACGGCGACTGGCGTCGAGAACGTGCGGCAGCCTACGGGGTTGACGAAAGCGACCTCGAGAATTACTACGCCAGGCGCAGCATGCTTGGCCGGCCGGTACTTCCCGAAGACATCGCGCACGCGATCTATTTCCTCGCCAGCGACCTGTCAGCCAAGTCGACGGGCAACATCATCAACGTCGATGCGGGCAACGCCGCCGCGTTCGTCCGCTGAACCGCCCGCGGAGCTGCCGCCATGATCGACGCAATGCCGATTGATCCCGCAGTGATTGGCGAGCACAACGTCGCTCGAGCCGATGGGTTGCATCGGGACTATGACCACTTGGGCGAGCAGCTCGCACGGAGCGGCCTTGACCTCGACACAGTCAAGGCGCGCGTAGCCGCCCTGGAAATCGCTTTGCCGAGCTGGGCTGTCGGTACGGGCGGGACGCGCTTCGCGCGTTATCCGGGCCCCGGCGAACCGCGCAACGTGTTCGAGAAGTTCGAGGACTGCGCCGTGGTCCAGCAGCTCGTGCGCTGCACGCCGCGGGTGTCCGTGCACTTCCCATGGGACCAGACCGACGACCTGCGGGCGTTGCGGGAGTTCGCGACGGTTTGCGGGCTTGGCTTCGACGCCGTGAACTCCAACACGTTCCAGGACCAGCCCGGGCAGAAGCACTCCTACAAGTTCGGCAGCCTGACTCACGTGTCCCCGGAAACACGCGCACAGGCCGTCGCACACAATCTGGAGGTCATCGAAGCTGGCCGTACGCTAGGCTCACACGCGCTGACGCTATGGATCGGCGACGGCTCCAACCTGCCGGGGCAACAGGACTTCCACGGCGCGTTCGAACGTTACCTGGAGAGTGCCCGGTCGATTTATGCGGCGCTGCCGGACGACTGGCAACTTCTGATCGAGCACAAGCTCTACGAACCGGCGCTTTACTCGACCGTCATCCAGGATTGGGGCTCAAGCCTCCTGGCAGCCAATGCACTTGGGCCCAAGGCCCGTTGCCTCGTCGACCTGGGACATCATGCCCCGTCGGTCAACATCGAGATGATCGTCGCCCGCCTCCATGCGCAGGGCAAGCTTGGCGGCTTCCACTTCAATGACAGTAAGTACGGCGACGACGACTTGGATTCCGGCTCCATCAATCCGCTGCAACTGTTCCTGATCTTCAACGAGCTGGTGGCGCACGAGATCGCGGACAGGCAATGGTCCCGTCCCGCCTACATGATCGACCAGTCGCACAATGTGACTGATCCGATCGAAAGCCTGATGTCGAGTGCCGAACACATCGCCGGGAGCTACGCGCGCGCGTGCCTGGTGGATCGCGCCGCACTGGCAGAGCAACGGGCCGAGAACGACGCCCTGATGGCGTATCGGACCCTGAAGCGCGCCTTCGAAACGGATGTGCGGCCGCTGGTGGCGATGTTGCGCGTCGAGTCGGGTGGTGCGGCGGATCCGGTTGCTGCCTACCGCCAGTCGGCTTACCGAACGCACAAGACCGCAGCACGACCACAGGCCACGACAGGAACTGCCGGTATCGTCTGACGACACAGGACGGATCGCCTTCGACGACTTCTCGTCACACCAGACCTCGTCGACGGCGCCTGAGTTCTCGCGCAAACGCGAGAACGTCGCACGGCTCATGAACCTCCCGCCGAAGCGCGCGCAAGGCCGGTGCTGACGCCCCTCTCCCCGGCCGTGGTGGTCCTGGAAGCGCCGCTCGCCTGTGCCAGGCCGAGATCCAGCACGACCTGCGTCGTTCACGCGACAACCCGCTGCTGGCCGAGCGCGAACTGTTCCTGATCCGCAACCGGCTGGCGCAGTACCCCGAGACCGTGCAGACCATCGCACTCACCGCCGCTGAACTGCACCGTCCCATCGACACCCTCTCGGTGCGAGACGTCGAACGTCGCTGCTGAAAATCTCGCCCGCCCGGCTATCTCTTCGTCTCGACCACCGCCCCGATCTTCGCCAGACTCAACGTCCCCTTCGCTCCCCACCCCGCCTCACCGGCCGGCACCGCAGGCCGGAACTGCTCGTAGAGATGAAACGCCTCATCCGCCAGCACGTCCACGCTTCGCGACTTCGCGAGTCTCTGCATCGCCGCCCGCACCGCGGGCAGCGCCTCTCCAAATTTGGATTTCAAATACTTCTCGACACTCGCAGGCAGGACGGGCTTCTGATCCTTGCCCACCGCCCGCAAGCCCTCGTCCGTGTGCAGCACCGGCACCGCACGCCCGAGCAGCGCCACCGCAAACACGCCCGCGGCCTTCGCCTTCTCCGCCCGCTGCCGGCGAACGGCTTCGGGCGACGGCGTGAAGATCCCGAGCCGTTGTCCTTTCGATTGTGCGGTCAGGCCCGCGACGCTTTTGCCGAGCGTCAG
>Ga0031656_10000192_pt1 | contig 18462 bp, 14 predicted proteins | sample FrelakmetDIP11DI_FD_55080 | JGI IMG/M metagenome (GOLD analysis project Ga0031656, IMG submission 55080) | Freshwater lake sediment microbial communities from the University of Notre Dame, USA, for methane emissions studies - DIP11 DI | ecosystem: Environmental > Aquatic > Freshwater > Lake >... | reverse complement strand
GCACGACGACGCTGAGCAGGCAGGCGATGTAGCCCAGCACGAGGTGGCATAGCCAGGTCGCGCCGAGCCAGCCGATTGCCGGTGCGAAACGCCGGCCGTCGAGTGCCGCCTGCGAGACCGAACCCATGGCCAGCGGAAACAGCACGGTCGCCGCCAGTTGCGTGAACAGGCCGCCGCCCGACCAGAGGAATGAGCGGGGCTGGAAACCAAGGAAGTGATGCTGAGCGGGATCGGCACCCAGCAGCGGCGCGCAAAGCGCAATGCAGGCCGCCGTGATCGGCGCCGCCCCCAGTCGCCGGCTGCCCAGATAGAACGTCAGCGGAATCAGCGCCAGCAGCAGCCACGTAACGCCGTCGAAGATCGTGTGCAGCGGCACCGAGCCCCCGAGTGCCCGGTGGGCAAGGACCACGATGAAGTGGGGCAGATGCTGGTAGTAGCGCAGTACTGGGTAGCCCTGGCCCCAGTCGGCAATCCACGTGTCGAGCGGATGGCCGCCGGCGTCCCAGGCGGCGTTCATCTGTCGGATCAGGGCGAGATGAAAGACGTCGTCGTTGATGTCGGGGGCCGCGTCACGCAGCTCGGTCAGGTAGGCGAGCGCGTTGAACGTACATGCCGCGACGACCAGCAGGATCGGTAAGGCTCGCGCGAGCCTTGCGGTCTCGGCCGACGGCTGGCGGGGCGTCATGCGCGTGGTCATCGAATTCAATGGATCGCGGCATGATGGCACGCGATGCCGCGGGTTCGCCACCGGCAAGGCGGTGTTGCGGCTTCTGCGGTGGCTGCCGCCGACCCGTTGCGTTAAGTTGCTGGCGGTCACGGCCACAGCAGGCAGCGCGTCGCGCGCCATGGCATCCGATCTCGAGCTTTCAATCGTCGTGCCGACGTTCAACGAGGCGGCCAACGTGCGCGAGCTGCTCGAGCACTGCGGGCGGTGCTGGGCGAGACGGGCTGGGAAGTGGTGTTCGTCGACGACGATTCACCTGACGACACCGCGGCCCTGGTGCGCTCGATCGCCCGCAGCGACCCCCGGGTGCGTTGCGTGCAGCGCGTCGGACGGCGCGGACTGTCGTCTGCCTGCATCGAAGGCATGCTCGCCTCGGCCGCTCCCTGCATCGCAGTGATGGACGCCGACCTGCAGCACGACGCGGGCATCCTGCCGAAGATGCTCGAGTTGCTGCGCACGGACCGCGCCGACCTCGTGATCGGCACGCGTTACGCGCAGGGTGGCAGCACGGGCGACTGGGACAGGCATCGTGCGAGCCTGAGCCGGTTTGCCACCCGGGCGAGCCGCCTTGTCGTGCGCCAGCAGGTATCGGACCCGATGAGCGGCTACTTCATGCTGCGGCGGGATGTGCTGGATACATCGGTGCGTCGCCTGTCCGCACTGGGCTTCAAGATCCTGCTCGACATCCTTGCGAGCGCACCGCGGACGCTGCGTGTCGCCGAGGTGCCGTTCACGTTCCGCCAGCGCCATGGCGGCGAGAGCAAGCTCGATGAGCTGGTGATGTGGGAATTCGGCATGCTGCTCGCCGACAAGACCATCGGCCGCTACNTGCCGGTGCGATTCATTGCTTTTGCGCTGGTCGGCGGGCTCGGCGTGTTTGTCCACATGGCCGTGCTCACGGTGCTGATCAAGCTGTTCGGTGTCGAATTCAGGCTCGCCCAGTCGAGCGCGACCGGCGTTGCCATGGTGTTCAATTTCGCACTGAACAACGTGCTGACCTACCGCGACCGGCGCCTGGCGGGCTGGGCGTGGTGGCGGGGTCTCGCCAGCTTCGTCGCCGCCTGCTCCGTCGGCGCGCTCGCCAACGTCGGCATCGCAACCTACCTGTTCGAGTCGCGCACCGACTGGTTCCTCGCTGCGCTTGCCGGAGTTCTCGTGGGGGCCGTCTGGAATTACGCCGTTACNCGGCTGTATACCTGGGGCCGCAGGGCCGCTCCGGCAGGCGCCTAGAAGCCATACTGCCGCATGACGCGATCAGCCTCGGTGACCGGGTGCTCGGAACAGCCGCCCGGGCGCTGCCAGTAGCACAGAGACTCGAATCCATGTGCATTCTGGGCCTGGCAACCGCGCGGCTGGAACCCGGCCGCCAAAGGCATGCGCTCGAGCCAGCCCTCAGGCGCGATCCAGACATCGAATGACGCCGGGTCCCAGTCGGCGCGATTGGCCTCGTACAGCAGGTGGAGGGGAATGTCCCTGTGTATCGAGAAATAGCCGCCGGTCATGTCCCAACCGGCACCCAGCAGAGCGATGCCGCACCGTGCGTCCTGGCCCGCCCGGCTCATCAGTTCCAACCCTGCCTGGCCGCGCGACCATTCAATGCGATTGGGTGCTGCCAGTGCCAGTGCAAGCGAGATTCCGCTCCACGTCACGAGGATCAGCACGGGCAGCACGGCGCCCCACGGACGGCCATGGCGTTCCGCGACGAACCTGCAGATCCGGGCCGCTCCGAGTGCGGCCGAGACAAGGAACAGCGGGATCGCCGGATACAGGAAGCGGTACTCCTTGTGGGCGATCGCGCTGTGCGAAACGACAATGACCAGTGCCACGAGCAGCGGTAGCGGTTGTTTCCGGGCTCCGAGCACCGCGAGAGCGACCAACACAGGGGCCGCGGCACCCCAACGCGCGACGAACTGGCCGGCATACCAGTGCCAAGGACTCGTTCCGTAGATGTGGCTGCGCCCCTCGACGATGTTGGCATGGAAGTTGTTGATGATCGAGTTGAACGGGACGGACCACGTGAGCCAGTCCACGATGCCAAGCACGGCAACCGGCACCGCACCGCCGGCCAGCAGCAGTGGCCACGTCCGCCGCGGGTCGCTGCGCGCCATCCAGAACGCCGCCACTGCGATCGCCGGAGCCAGGTGGAAGCGAAATGCAAACGCGGCCCCAAGCAGGAAGCCAGCCACGAGCACGCGTCGCGCGGACAGTGGGCCGCGCGGGTCGCTGCACAGCAGGACGCCGGCGAAAAGGAAGGCGCCTGCAACAATCTCGCTGAGGGTCCTGGAGCCGTAGTAGATCAGCTCGAACCAGATCAGCAGCGACACGCCGGCCAGCACGGCGTGAGTCCGCCCGAATCGGCGGCACCACCAGTATCCGACTGCTGGTATCGATGCGGAAACTGCGGCAATCAAGGCCCTCGCGAAATACTGGTATGCAGGTGTCCCGGGTGCGAGCTGCTCGCCAACCCACATCGGGACCGTCAGCGCGCCGGCCAGCAGCCAAGATCGCGCACCATCGCGGAACTCCCATGGCACCAGGCCGTACCCGAATACAACGCGGTGTGCCTGCTCGAGCGCCTGGTAGATCTCGTCGGGGTGGTGGATGCTCGGAAGCCAGATGGCCGTGGCGAGCCGTGATGCGAAAGCGGCCAGGAGCAGGACGGTGAGCGTGATCCAGTGCCGCGACCAGTCCGTGTCCACAGCCGTGGTGTCCACCATGTGAGTCTCCGGTTCCCCCGCGCCAATCGGCGTAAATTGTGGTGAAGGCGACTGGCGCAGGCAACCCTGTGCGGGTGCTGCCACGATTCATCGCGCCATCGCTCGGAACCGCTTGCCACACGGCTGGCCGGGCGCATAGGCTCCGCGCGCTCAGCCTGCGGCGGTGTTTGCCACGATGAAGAAATTCCTCAAGGTCCTCGGTTGGTCGGTCGTCGTGCTGTTGCTGGTCGGCGCGTTCGCCGGCTACCGGATCATCTGGGGCCAGCCGTTCACGATCAACCAGCTGGCGAACCGGCAAGCGATGTTCTTCCTCGTCCGCAATCCCGAGTTGTTCACGATGATCGGTATCGCGGATGGCACGGTCGTCGATCGCCACTCCGGCAAGCTGGCCGGGGTCGGCATCGAGAAGCGCGACGCCGACTACGCGTTCGCCGAGCGGGCCATTGCGGAAGTGAAGAAGTTCGACCGCGCGAAGCTCGATCCCCAGGAGCAGATCACCGACGACGTGCTGCTGGATTTCTACGGTTCACAGGCCGCGTTCCGGCCGTTCGACTGGCTGTCGTCCGAGGGCCTGTACCCGATCAGCCCGATGTTCGGCACGCAGGTGCAGCTTCCGAGCTTCCTGCAGACTTCGCACGTCGTGAAGAACGAGAAGACCGCACGCAATTACGTCGCGCGACTGCAGGCGATGGGTGGCAAGCTCGATGCGCTGACCGCGGAAATGCAGCGACAGTCGGCGGCTGGCGTCGTGCTGCCGTCGGCGCTGCTCGAGCGCTCACTGGTCGTGATCGACGACACGATCGAGCCGTCGCCGGAGGAAAGCCCGCTCGTCGCGAGCTTTGTCGAGCGCATGGCGAAGGCCGAGGGACTCGACGACGCGTCGCGCACGTCGCTGCGCGACCAGGCGATCGAGGCCGTCCGGACCGGCGTCTACCCGGCGTACGAGCGGATGCGCGCGGCGCTGATCGCCGAGCGGCCGAAGGCGGAGGGCGTGGCGGACGGCGTCGGCCGGCTACCCGACGGCGCGGCCTATTACCAGGCGATGCTGCGGCAGTTCACGACCAGCGATTACACGCCCGGGCAGGTGCACGAGCTCGGGCTCGCCGAAGTGGCCCGCATCGACGCCNAGATGGACGCGCTGCTGCGCAGCCAGGGCATGGAAGCGGGTACGGTCGCCGAGCGCATGACGGCGCTGCGCACGGACCCCCGGTTCCTGCTGCCCAACACGGACGAGGGACGCGAGCAGATGCTCGCTCGCTACCGAGAGATCCTCGACGACATGGCGGCGCGCATGCCGGAGTATTTCCAGACCATCCCGCCGGGACCGCTCATGGTCGAGCGCATTCCCGCCTCGGCGGAAAAGGGCTCGGCGGGCGCCTACTACAGCACGGCGGCGATGGACGGCTCGCGTCCCGGTACCTTCTACGCCAATCTGCGCGACACTTCCGAGATGCCCACCTGGGGCATGAAGACCCTTGCCTACCATGAGGGAATTCCCGGGCATCACTTCCAGATCGCCACCGCGCTCGGACTCANGGGCCTGCCGTTGATTCGCCAGCAGCCCATCTACAACGCNTACAGCGAGAGCTGGTCGCGCGAGCAGGCCATCGAGTACATGGTGGGCACGACCGGCCAGGGCGAGAGCGAGGTGACCTCGGAGATCGAGCGCTACATGGCGCTACCGGGGCAGGCGACTGGTTACAAGGTTGGGCAGCTCAAGATCCTCGAGCTGCGCGAGCGCGCCCGCGCGGCGCTGGGACCGAAGTTCGACCTCAAGGATTTCCACACCGTAGTGCTCGAGAGCGGCGCGGTGCCGCTCACGGTGCTCGAGCAGCTCGTCGATGACTGGATTGCGGCTGCGGCGACTGGCTGAGCGCCAATCGTTCGGGCGCCGACGATCCGTGAACTGCGCGAGGCGTTCGCGCACGCGTCAGCCAGACGTCGCAACGACTCCAGCCCGACGGCGCGGTGACGAAGGTCCGAGCGGTCGTTGCCGTGCGCTCAGCCAGGACGGCGAGTGCTGTCGCGATCACGGGGTCTGCCCAGCTCATCGGGGTGCGCTCCGTACTGCTTGCGTCGCGGCGCGGATGACCACCGTCTCGAGATCCGCGCGGTGCGCCGAGTATCCCGCAGTCACGAAGTCAGGCCAGCGGCAATAGTGTTTCCATTTGGCGACAGCGCCGAACAACAGGCAGCCCATTGGCGGGGCCGATGGACCAGACCAGCGGGATGGATGCTCCGGACGGACCGTCTGTGCGGTGGCTCCAACTTCGTGGACATGTCCATTGACTGCTCCGTGGGAAGGCGCAGGCTTGGGGTCGCGGTGCTCGGCAAGTCGCAACAGACCTGCGAGTGGCCCGACGGAGGGCAGCCACATGCCATACAGACTGCGGTGGGAAGGGCACGGCGTCTACCGACGGTTCTTCGGCGTCGTTTCGTCGATCGAGTTCCGCGAAGCCTACGAGGAAATGACCGGTGACCTGCGCTACGAGTGCACGCGCTACATCATTTCCGACTACCTGGAAGCCGAACCCGGTCCGGATCTCACCGACACTTTCGTCGGCCGGGTCGAGCAACTGGCGCGACTCCAGTACGACTGTGGTCCCGACATCGTGCACGCCACGGTCGCCGGCGGTGATCCGATGCTCGCGCACGTCCGCTACTTCGAGTCGCTGCCGCTGGCGCCGTACCCCGAGGCGACGTTTTCGACAGTCGAGGACGCGCGACGGTGGATCGCGCGCAACCCGCGCCCGGCCTGGCGCGGCGCGTCGACGCAGGCGCCGGCGGTGAAGATGCCGCGCCGCTGACGGTTTGCGGGAGGGGGAGACGCCAGCTGCGCGAGCTCCCGCGATCAGTGATCGCGCTGCGGATCTCCCGTCAGTCGACCCAGAAGTCCTTCGACGCTGCTCGGCGCTTGCGGATCCCGGCGCCTGGGTCGCCGGCCTTGTACGACTGCCAGCCGTGCGAACCGTCGCTGTCCGGGACCTGTGCTCCACCAAGCACGGCAGCCGTGAGTCCGGCGCCCAGCGCCTCGAAGCCCTGTGCCGTGTAGAGGTCGGCCTCGACGTTCTTGTTGATCATGAACTTGAGCTGGCGCAGGCCTTGCTGGTTCTTCATGAGCAGCAGGTCGACGAGCTTCTGCGTCTCGGCGTCGAGCTGGTCGTTCGCCACGACCCGGTTGAACAATCCGAGTTCGAGGCCGCGCCGGGCCGGATGCAGCGCGCCGAGCAGGTTGATCTCCTTGGTCATGCGGCGTCCAATCAGGCGTGCCATGCGAGTCGTGCCGCCCCACCCCGGGGTGATGCCCCAGTCGACCTCGGGCATGCCCCAGCGACAGCGCTCGGTGCAGATCACGAAGTCGCAGGCCATGGTGATCTCGAGCCCGCCACCGACGCAGTAGCCGTCCGCTGCCGCGATCGTGATCTTGTCGAGTTCTTCGAGCATGTTGGCCATGTGCTGGTACAGGCGCACGCGGCGCATCACCTGATTGGCATCGCCCCAGGCGCCCGCGGCCATCTCGTTCAGGTCATCGCCGGCGCAGAAATGGCCGCCGGCACCGGTGATGACGACTGCCTTGAAGCGTTCCGTGTCACGGACGTACTCGATGGCGCGCGTGAGTTCGGCCGACAGGTGGATCGACAGCGCATTGGTCACGTCTGGCCGGTTGAGCGTGATCCTCGCAACCGGTGTCCGGTCCTCCAGGACCAGGTCCGAGAACGCCGGCACGGGTTCCGCGTCCATGGTGCTCGTGGTTCGAAACATGGCAATGCCTCCAGGCTCTGGATCGGGAAGAATGAGTTGCATCGCGCCGCGTCACGCGTCACTATCGTTTCGAAAGCTACCAGTGCGTTTCCCGCCATGCAAGCCACGCGCAAGCCACGCCCGAGGCACGTACCCGAGCCTGCGGCTGCACCCGAGCGACCGCGCGCCGATTCCGTGGAACGCATGCTGGCGCAGGCGGGCGACGCCTGGACGTTCCTGATCCTGCGCGAAGCGTTCTTCGGCGTGCGCAGGTTCGACCAGTTCCAGGCGAATCTCGGCGCTGCGCCGAACATCCTGACCGACCGCCTGAAGAAGCTGGTGGCCAACGGGCTGCTCACCAGGCACCGGTACCAGGAGCGGCCGGCGCGATCGGAGTACCGGCTCGCCAGGAAGGGCCTCGATCTTTACCCCGTCATCGTCATGATGATGCGCTGGGGCGATCGGTGGCTCGACGAGGGCAGGGGCGCGCCGCTGCTGCTCGAGCACACGCCTTGTGGCAGGATTTCGCGGCCGGTCGTCGCCTGCGACTGCTGTGGCGCGCCAATTGCTGCAGGTGACATGGCATGGCGTCCGGGGCCCGGGGCAAGAGCGCCACGGTCACGGAGCAAGCGATCACGGTGATGCGCTACCCGCAACTGCGACGGCCGCGATTCCGTAGCGGACGCGCCTGCTCGTTCCGGTTCTCGCTGGCCGGTGCACTCGGCGTGCTCGCCGCGGTGCTGATGGCATGCGCGTTGTCGACCGCGCGTGCGGACGCGCCGGCCGCCGCGGAGACGGTGTTCCTGAACGGCAACGTACTCACGCTCGATGCGGCCGGCACGGTTGTCCAGGCGGTCGCGGTCAAGGACGGCAGGATTCTGGCGACCGGTTCGGATGCGCAGATCCGTGAGCTGGCAGGTCCCCGGACAGGGGTCGTCGACCTGCGGGGCNGGACCGTCCTCCCGGGCTTCATCGACGGCCACGTGCACCCGTCCTACGCAGTGCGCATGATCGAGCGCTACCTCGACGGGCGGATCGCGACCACACCGTCCGTCGCCGTGCTGCTGCGCAAGATCGCGGCGCGCAGCGCGGAGGCGCCCGCCGGGGAATGGATCATCGTGGCCGGATCGTCCTCGAGCCAGACCCGCTTCGCCGAGCGGCGCATCCCAACGCGAGCCGAACTCGACGCCGCCGCGCCGAGGTCTCCGGTGATGTTCCTGAACGGCGCGCACGAATCGGTCGTCAACACCCAGGCTCTCGCCCTCCTCGGGATCGAGCGCGGCATGCACGAGCTCAAGGGCGCGCACATCGATCTCGATGCGGACGGCGGGCCGACCGGAGTGATTCGCGAGGGACTGGCCATCTTCCCGGACCAGCGCATCCCGGACGACGACCTGCGACGCTACTACGCGAGCGTGATTCCGCAGATGTGGAATGCGCGAGGGTACACGTCGATGTATGCGATCGCGCCGCTCAATCAGCTCGGCGTCCTCAAGGAACTGGCGCCCGGCCAGCCTGCGACGCTGCGGTACACCATCGCGGTGCACGCCGATCCGGCCGGCCGGTTCCTGCCTGCGGCGCTTGACGAACTCACCCTCGGCCCCGCGGTCGATCCAGCGTGGTATCGGCTCGCCGGCATCAAGGTGTGGATCGACAGCGATGTCCCGATGCGCGGCGGCGCCGTGACGGTGCCGTATGCGGGCGAGGCGGGCGGCCAAGGTATTCTCAACATGACGCAGCCGGAACTCGACGCGCTCGCGCTGCGCACGTATCGCGCGGGGTTCACGCTTCTGGCGCACGCGACTGGCGACCGAGCGACCGCCATGGCGCTCACTGCGTTCGAGCGCGTGCAGGCCCGNGCGGNGTCGGGCACGCCGGCGCGCGGCCCAGCGCTGCAGCGAATCGAGCACTTTGGTGAGTTCATGCTCGGCCCGGACGACCTGGCGCGCGCGCGGCGGCTGGGTGTCATGGTCAACGTGCAGCCCGGCTGGATCTACACGCTCGCGAACTCGACGATCGAGAATCTCGGTGCGGAGCGCGCGAGGGGCGCGTTCCGGTTCCGCGACATGATCGACGCGGGGCTCGAGCCCGGCTTCGGCACCGATCTCACGGGNATCGTGCTCGAGACGTTCGATCCGTTCCTGCACGTGTGGGCNTCGGTCACGCGCANGGCCGATGTCGGCGTGTTCGTGCCNGAGCAGGCGGTGTCGGTGACCGAGGCACTGCGGATGCTGACCCTCTGGTCGGCTCGGGCGCAGGGTGAGGACGCGATCAAGGGATCGATCGAGCCCGGCAAGCTCGCGGACATGGTGGTGATCTCCGACGACATCCTGCGGATCCCGCCGCCGGCGATCCGCGGCCTGACGGTGTTGAAGACGATCGTCGGCGGCCGCGTCGTCTACGAAGCGCCTGCAACGGACAGTCGCGCGGAATCTCCAGCTGCGATGGCTCCCAGGCCTCGGTGACGGCGCTACTCTCGCGATTGCGATGCCAGCGCGGNGAATCCCGCAAACTGCTGGTGGATGACGCCGTCGACGACCGACGCGAACGCATCGAGCTTGTGCGACGCGTCACCGCTGATCCGGTAGGTCACGACGGCGGTCGTGCCGGCCTCCGTTGGGGTCAGCGTGACGGTCATGATGCCGGTCACGGCCATCTCCTGGAACGGCCCGAGCGAGCCGCGAAACCGCAGCAGCTTGCCCGGGATCGCCATGACGACGCGCCCGTGCTCGGCGCTGCCACCGTCCCACTGCTCGCAGAAACAGCCGCCCGCCTCGGGTACAAGGCTCATGTTTGCCGCTCTACCCGACCACGTGTGGTCGTTGGGCCAGTACTGCTCCGGGTGCACCAGCACGGCCCAGGCGTCGGCGGGAGCGGCGCGCACCTCGAAGCGATGCTCGAAGATCACGCCGTCCGGCGACGCCTGCTTGACTTCCGCGCCGGCGAGGGCCGGCAGCAGTGCCGCCGCGAGCAGGGCAATCCACCACGCACGTTCGTTCATTCAGTCTCCATTGAGTACGCGCCTAGATTCGCGACGCAACGGGCTGCACGTCTGCATTGGCCCAGGCCGCGGCCAGTTGCCGCTCCGCTTCCGCGGCTTCGTCGTCGCGCTTCTGAGCGCGCAGGCTTTCCGCCAGCCCCCGCAGCGACCAGCCGTTCGACGGATTGCGGCGCAACTCCTCGCGATAGACCGCCTCGGCCTCAGTCGGCTGGTTGGCAGCCAGCAGCACGACGCCAAGCGTCTGCCGCACTGGCGCATGCCAGCCCGGCGGCTCGTCGTAGGGAATCTCGTCCTCGATCAGCACGGCCTCGCGCAGTGCGGCGATCGCGGTGCGGTGGTCACCGCGCGCGAGAGCCAGCTCGGCGCTCACCGTGCGTTCGGCGATGTGCACCGCGTGAGCCAGCGGATAGCGATCCCAGACCGTCAACGTCTCCAGGATCGGGTCTGCGGCCAGCGCACTGAGCGCGTCGTAGTGCTTCGCGGCGTCCTCGGTCCGCGCCTGGCGCAGCGCGGCCATGGCCTGCGCGTAATGCCAGACCGCCGTCACGTACGGCAGGTCGGGCGCCGGGTTGGCTTCGGCCGCGATCTCGTCCCAGCGGCCGAAACGGACGCGGTCGAACCACGGCGTCATCCAGTAGTGCTGCAGCCCGGCGAAGCCCGGTTGCCGCATCAATTCCGGCAGGTTCACGCGCGCGGCCGTCTGCAACGCCGCCTGGCGCGCGATGCCGCTCGCGCCTTCCATGCTCGCCGCGAACCACAGGAAGTGATGATTGTGCGGCACGTAGCCGAGCGGGTAGAGACCCTGCACGTTGCTGCGGCACATCGCCAGGTACGCGTCGTCGGCCTCGATCGCCTTCTGGTTGGCGATGACTGCGTCGTGCCAGCGGCCGACCCGCGCGTAGATGTGGGCCGGCATGTGCACGAGGTGACCCGAGCCCGGGATCAACTCGCGCAGTCGATCGGCGGCTGCGACGCCGCGTTGCGGATCCGCGGATGCCTCGACCGCGTGCACGTACAGGTGCAGTGCGCCGGCGTGATCCGGGTTGCGTGCCATCACGGACTCCAGGATCGACACGATCTCGGCCGTGTGCCCCTTGGGCTGCAGCTGGTCGTCGTAGTAGTCCCACGGCTGCAGGTCCATCAGCGCCTCGGCGTGGAATGCCGCCGCGTCGAGATCGTCCGGTCGCTCGGCGGCGAGCTGACCGGTCGCCTGCGCGTAGGCTTCATCGAGCGGACGTCGATCGTCCGGCGGATTCTCCGCGTACCGTGCCCCGAGCGCGCGGATGAACGCCTGCTCGCGCTCGCTCGCGCGCGGCGCCAGTTCGGTCGCACGTTGCAGCCGCAGCCACGCCTGCTGGTTGTTCGCGGGATCCATGCCACTGTTGACGTGCGGCCCGAGCACGAGCGCGGCGCCCCACCAGCACATCGCGCACTCCGGATCGAGTTCCGTGGCCTTCAGGAAGGTTCGCTCCGCGGCGTCGTGATTGAACCCGTAGGTGAGCATCAGTCCCTGGTCGAACCAGCGCTGCACCTCGGGGTGCGAACTCGTCACCGGGAACGTGTAGTCGCCCAGTCCTTCGAGCAGGGTCGCGCCGATCGGAGCCGCGACGGCGGGGTTGGATGGGGGAGGCGACTGGTCCGAGGTGCGTCGTCCGTAGAAGAGACCGGCGGCGACGGCGATGGCGACCAGCGCAACGACAAGTATGCGGTTCATGGAACCCCTCCTTGATCGTTTCGAAGAGGACTAATTACGCCGATTTCGCCCGGATCGCAACAGTTCTCAATCGCAGGAGCCAGCCGCGCGCCGCTCAGCACATGCCGATCGCGACGAGCCGTTCGTCCTGCTCGGCGGCCGACAGCTTCGGACAGTGCCGCGACAGCTGCGCGAGCAGCATCAGCAGGCAGGGCGCGTGCACGCCCAGCACCAGCTTGCCCGTGGTCAGCAGCGCGACCGAGCTCGCCCGCTCCGGGTCTGCCCAGACGAAGATGTTGGCGAACCCGAGATGCCCGAACGCCTGCGACGTGTCGGGGCCGTAGAGCCCCCAGGGGCTGGCGCCGAGCATCATTCCCGCCGAGTAGCGCAGCGGTACGAGCAGTGACCGGTCGATCTCCGGCTTGCCGACCTCGGCCACCGCGCGGCGCACCGTCAGCGGTGCGAAGACCCGCGTGCCACCGAACTCGCCGCCATCGAGCAGGCACTGGAAGAACNTGGAGCAGTCGTCGGCGGTTGCGACGCCGTTGCCCGCGGGAATCACGGCCCGGTAGAAGCGCGGGTCGTTCGAGAGCTGGACCGCATGCTCGAGGTTCGTGCCGATCGCGCGCTGCAGGTACCGGTCGGCAGGCCGGCTCGCCTTGAATCCCGTCATGTAGTTGCGCGCTACCTGCCCCAGCCTCCGGCCGCGAGCACCGAAGTCGAACGATTTCATGCCGAGCGGTTCGCTGATGTGGTCGCGGAAGAACGCGCGGAAGCCCTGGCCGGCAATCTCCTCCACCAGCGCGGCCACGACGAATCCCGTCGTCAGGGCATGATAGGCGTGGTGGCGGCCCGGTCGGTCGGGCGCGGTTGCGCAGATCAGCCGCAGGATCTCCTTGCGGTCGAGCAGCAGCTCGGCGACGTCGACCTCGCTGGTCGGGATCGTCGGGATCCCGGCCTTGTGGCACAGCAGCTGGTAGATCGTGATGTCGCGCTTGCCGTTGCGGCCGAACTCCGGCAGGTAATGGCTGACCGGATCGAGCAGGCTCAGTGCCTTGCGCTCCGACAGCAGGTGCAACGGCATCGCCGCCATCGCCTTGCTGGCCGAGAAGACACAGACCGGCGTCTCCGGGGTCATTGGCACGGGTGTCTCGCCGAGGTCGCCGGGCCCGTTGCCGCGCGCATGCCCGATCGCGCGCTTCAGCACGACGCGACCGTGCCGGCGCACGACCAGCGAAAGACCCGGGTGCATGCCGGTGGCATAGACACGCTCCGCCGCTCGCCAGATCGCCGCGACGCCTTCGCGCGTCATGCCGACCGGCTCCGGATCGTGCTCCTCCGCCGCAGCGATCGACGTGACGCTGCCGAGGTCGGCCGGAACTTCGGCGGCGTCGAGGAACAGCCGGCGCAGGGGTGTCGATGCGTGGCGAATGGCTGCAAGCATGTCCGGACCTTTCGGGCGACCAGTCGTTCTGGGATAGTCGCAGATCACCGCAGGAGCCGTCATCCCGATGATCGATCTGTACACCGCCGCGACCCCGAATGGGCACAAGGTCTCGATTGCGCTCGAGGAGCTCGAACTGCCGTACACGGTGCACGCGCTCGATCTCGGCAAGCTCGAGCAGAAGCGACCCGAGTTCCTGCAGATCAGTCCCAACGGGCGCATTCCCGCGATCGTGGATCGAGCCGAGGACGATTTCGCCGTCTTCGAATCGGGCGCGATCCTCGTCTATCTCGCCGAGAAGACCGGCCGCCTGATGCCAGCCGATGCGAAGGGCCGCTCGCGCGTCATCCAGTGGCTGATGTTCCAGATGGGCGGGATCGGCCCGATGATGGGACAGGCGAACGTGTTCTTCCGTTATTTTCCCGAGAAGATCCAGCCGGCGATCGATCGCTACCAGGGCGAGGTGCGGCGGCTGTTCGGCGTACTCGATGCGCAGCTCGACGGTCGCGAGTACCTCGCCGGCGAATACTCGATCGCCGACATCGCGAACTGGGCCTGGGTGCGCACGCACAAGTGGTCCGGGGTCGCGCTCGACGGGCTGCCCAACCTCGAGCGCTGGGTCGCGCAACTGGCTGCGCGGCCTGCGTGCCAGCGTGGCATCGAGGTTCCGCCACGGCCGGCGCGCATCGAGGACGGCAAGGGCGCGGAGCGCTTCGTCGAAGAGGCCCGCAAGATGGTCGAGATGGGGCGTCCTCAGGGTGACCGCGGCCGGTAGCGATCCCGCAACTCGGTTTGCCGGGTGCGCATCGGCTGTTCGCGCCCATCGATCCAGACCTGCTCGGCGAACGACGTGACCTCAAGCGGATCGCCAGACCACAACACGAGGTCCGCCGCGTACCCGGGCGCGATCCGACCGAGTTCCCCGCCGAGCGCGAAGGCTTCCGCCGGACCGCTGGTCAACGCGGCGAGCGCCGCGTCCCAAGGCAGGCCGTGCGCAACCGCGACACCGGCCGCCTGCCGGACCTTGTGCGCGAGGTGCGTCGAAGCATCTGCGGTGGTATGGGTAAAAGCGATCGGCACCCCGGCCCGATTCAGGCGGGCCGCGTTCTCGAGCGTTGCGCCAAGCTGGTCGAACGTGGCCGGCAGGTTGACGAGCGGATCCAGAATGACCGGCACCCCGGCCCGCGCGAGCGGGTCCGCGACCTGCCATGCCTGTGCGCCGCCGACGATCANGACCTTTGCGCCGGTGCGCTCCGCAAAAGCGAGAACCTGGCGGATGTCGGCCGCCCGGTCGACCGTAAACGCGATGCGACCGCCCTTGAGATAGCGTGCGAGGGTCTCGCGGCCGATCGGGGTGAGCAGACGGAAGTCGCCATCGCGGGCCGCTTGCGGAGGACGTGCCTCGCGCACGGCCTGCTCGAGCAGCATGAACTGGGCGGCACGGGTCAGGCCCGAAGCGCTCGTCGCGTTGGGACCGAGGTTGACGAAAAGCGTGCGGCTCGGCGTCGGAAACGCATCAGACCGCCCGTCGAGTCGGACGACGGCGCCTTGTCCAGCAAGCACGGTGCCGCCCGTCAGCGCGCTAGGCGCAACCANTGCGAACGTGATGCCCTCGGCTCGGTTCACGCTGATCGGCACCGAGTCTGGATTGAAGGCGACTGTCACGTCGAACTCGGGACGTGGCGCGAACGTGTCTCCCGAGCCGGTCGCGCGCAGCGTGGGCGAATTGTCGATGGTCGATGGCTCGAGACTGATTTCCTCGATACCGAACGCCGTGACGCCGCCGAAAAATCCACTCGTCAGCGGCCGGCCGCGGGCTTCGACCACGGCAGTGCCGGGACCGGCGGCGAGACCCTTGCCGATTTCCGCAATGCGTCCCTGGCGCACCAGTACGTCGCCGTTCTCGATCGTCCCGTGCGGGCTCGAGGTGTGAATCGTGGCGCCGCGGATCAGCAGGTCCTGCGCGGCCGACGGACCGGGCAGCAGGCTCGACGCGGCGAGTGCAATGCCGACGAAGAGGACGCCTGCGGGCCGGTTGGCGCGAACCCGGGCGTTCATCGCGCACCGCCCGTCGGCTGTCCGAGCAGGAAATCGGACTGCGGTTGCGCAGGGCGGGCCATCCGGTCGTAGGCCAGTGCGCCGTCGAGGTACACCACGTCCGCCAGCGCATAGACGCTGAACGGGTTGCCGTTCCAGATCACGACGTCCGCAATCCTGCCCGGCTCCAGCGTGCCGACCCGATCGGCGATGCCGAGCGAGCGCGCGGCATTCGAGGTCAGCCAGCGGATCGCCCTCTCCGGTGGAATGTCGAGTCCGGCCCGAACGCCACGCGACATGGCCTTGGCCGCTTCCTGGTTCAGGCGCTGGATGCCTTCCTCCGAATCGGAATGCACGATCGCGCAGCCGTCGGCCGGCGCATCGACGAACGCGATGTTCTCCCCGATCGTGTCGAACGCTTCCATCTTGAATCCCCACCAGTCGGCCCACAGCGCGCCGCACACTTTCTCCCTGGCGAGCCGATCGGCGATCTTGTACGCCTCCACGCCATGGTGGAACGCGGCCACCTTGAAGCCGAACTCGCGGGCGAGGTCGAGCATGATGGCCATCTCGTCGGCCCGGTAACAGTGGATGTGCACCTGGATGTCGCCGTTCATCGCGTCGACCAGGGTCTCGAGCCGCAGGTCCCGCTTCGGCGGGATCGGTGCCGGTCCGTCCTTTTTCTTCTTCTCGTCGTAGGCGGCGGTCTCCGCGGCGTACTTCTCGTTCTGTCGCTGATAGTCCTGCGCATCAGCAAAGGCCTGCCGGTATCCGGCGACGTTGCCCATGCGTGTCGACGGCGCGCGGTCGCGGCCGCCGTAGACGCGTTTCGGATTCTCGCCGCAGGCCATCTTCAGTCCGTGCGGTGCGCCTGGAAATTTCATGTCCTGCATCGTCGTCGCCGGCACGTTGCGCAGCGTCACGCCCCGGCCACCGATCAGGTTCGCCGAGCCGGGCAGGATCTGCAGTGTCGTAATGCCGCCGGCGAGCGCGGTCTCGAACCCGGGGTCCTGTGGCCAGACCGCATGCTCCGCCCATACTCCAGCGGTCACCGGGTCAGTCATCTCGTTGCCATCCTGGTGCGCTTGCACGGCGGGGCTCGCGTAGACACCGAGGTGCGAGTGGACGTCGATGAGCCCCGGCGTGACCCAGCGTCCCCGGGCATCGACGATGACGGCATCGATTGCCGTCCCCTCGGCGGCAAGGCCCGGACCGATCGCGACGACCCGTCCGTCGCTGAGCAGCAGGTCGGCCCCGTCGAGCCGTCGCCCGGTGCCGTCGAGAATCACGGCATTGCGGATCAGCGTCGGCGGGGCGGGTGCCGGCCGATAGGTGGAGGGGTAGGGGTCGGTTGCGGCGAGCGCTTCGTCGGCAATGGGTCCCAGCGCAAGTCCGGCGGTGGCGACAGCCGAAGCCATCGAAAGGCAGATCTGTTTCACGTCGTCTCCGTGGATGCAGCAACCAGACTGCGAAGCTTCGCGATCCCGGCATCGGAAGTCCAGAATCGAGACGCGGGGACTACGGACCGTCACGGCGACCGCGATCCGCTAGGATGCTCGGCCCAAGGGCCCGGCTCCTGGAGGATTCAGCGATGCGTTCGAACTCACGGTATTCGATTCCGATCGCGATCGGCACGCTGATCGCAGCGACCACGCTCACGGGCTGCGGGGCGAAAGCGCCGCCGCCCCCGGCACAGCCGGCTGGACCACCGCCGACGCCGACGCTCGAGCAGTTGCAGTCGGCCACCGTCTCGGGCGTTTTCGACCAGCCGGTCACGCTGTCGGGCGGTGTCTACGAAGGCGAGCCCCCGGTGGCGGGTGCGAGCTCACGGCCGCGGCTCGTGCTCTGGGCGCCGACGCTGCATTTCGGCGACATCGACGCGACCGAGGGCAACGAGGCGGTCGCGGTGCTGAGCTCGGAGTCGGGTGGCAGCGGCACCTTCGTGCACGTCGCCGTGTTCGGCGTGCGGGATGGCGCGCTGGCCAATCTCGGCACGGCCCTGGTGGGCGACCGGACGAAACTGCAGAGCCTGTGGCTCGAGCGCGGCAAGATCCTGATGGACGTCGTCGAGGCCGGGCCGGACGACGCCGCGTGCTGCCCGACCCAGGTCGCCCGCAAGACCTACGCGATGGAAGGCGGGGAACTGAAGCAGCTGTCGAGCGAGGTGCGCGGCGTGCTCGCGATCAGCATGCTCGCGGCCAACGAGTGGCAGCTCGTGGAGATGGACGGACAGCCGCTGGCCGCCGGCATCGAGGCGCCGCTGATCCATTTCGAGGCCGACAAGGTGCGCGGCTTCGCCGGCTGCAACCGGTTCACGGCGCCGGTCAAGGAAACGAAGCCGGGCGAGATCGATATCGGTCCCGCGGCCAGCACCAAGATGGCCTGTCCGCAGCCGCAGATGGATCTCGAGCAGCGCTTCCTCGCGCAGCTCGATGCCGTGAATCGCTACGGCTACCTCGCCGGGCAGCTGGCGCTCAGCTGGCAGGACGCGGACCAGGCCGGGGTGCTCGTCTTCCGGAAGTAGCGCGGCCGGCCTTGCGGGCCCGCGTCGCCCGCTCGAGGGCCGCGAACGCGTCGGTCGTGTAGCGCGCCATGCTCTCGACTTCGGGCAGCGCCGAGCCGTTGGCCGTGAAGCCGAAGACCATCTGGTCCGCATAGGACATGAACGTGATGTTCAGCCCGAGGCCTGCGATCAGCGTGGAAACCGGAAAAAACGTCTCGAGGCGCGCGCCGTTCAGGTAGAGCGGCCGCTCGGGCCCGCGCACGTTCGAGATCAGCGTGTTCGCGGGCCGCAGGCCGAGCGCCTCCGGGCGCGCGATCGTCAGCGTTTCCGACAGCGCGAAGGCCATCACCGCGTAGGAGTAGGCAGCCTCCTTGCCGAGGCTGCCCAGCCTGGCCTTTTCTGCACGCGTGCTCGCCTTCACGGTCTCGAGGCGGCGCTGGACCGGAGCCGAAACCGGCCCGAGCACGGGCCAGATGGCCGACACGTTCGTCGTCGCCTGCCTCGCCTGCGGGTCGTGCAGTGACACCGGGCAGATCGCGACCAGCGGGTGGTCCGGCTGGCGCCCCATCGCGCGCAGGTAGCGATTGATGCCCGCGTCNAGC
>Ga0031656_10000191_pt1 | contig 18510 bp, 18 predicted proteins | sample FrelakmetDIP11DI_FD_55080 | JGI IMG/M metagenome (GOLD analysis project Ga0031656, IMG submission 55080) | Freshwater lake sediment microbial communities from the University of Notre Dame, USA, for methane emissions studies - DIP11 DI | ecosystem: Environmental > Aquatic > Freshwater > Lake >... | reverse complement strand
ACCTCTTCTCCCGTGCCAGGGTCGTGGTTTTCGCTGGCGAGGGCAGGATGGGAGAGGAGACCGTCCTGGCGGAAGGTGTGCGTCTGGTCCGCACGCCCGGGCATACCCCAGAGAGCGCCAGCGTCTTCGTTGAAGCGGAGAAGAAATACGCCATCGTGGGCGACGCCATCCCCACAGAGGATAACTACTTGAAGTGGGTCCCTCCTCGCGCTAACTACGACGCAGGCAAGGCCTTGGAGAGCATGCGCCGCATCGTGGACTTCGCGGACGTGATCGTCCCCGGGCACGGTCCGGCCTTCGAAGTGAAAAAGATAAGTTAATTTAGGCGCTGGAACTATGAAAATAAGCGAGATTGTTAAGGAGGGGTAAGATGTCGATTCCCAATTCTCTGTATCTGGATTGCCCTTCCTGCGGCGAGAAGACGCTGCACGAGGTATTGAAGGGAAGGATGTCCAAGGGAGGGGACGTGCTGGAGACCACGGTCAGATGCCAGGAATGCCAGCAGGTCCATGCCGCGGTGGTGCGCGAGCCCAAGTCCGTGATGCTACCCATGATCCTGAGCGACATGGGCACCACCAAGAAGATGGAGTTCGAGTTCGGCGAGGACGAGATGGTGTCGGTAGGGGACGAGCTGTTCGTGGGCGATGCCAATGTCATCATCACCGCCATCGAAAAGGGCCAGGGGCGGGTGCTGGAATCACCGGCGAAGGAGGCCAAGACCCTCTGGGTCAAGAGGTATGACAAGGTGAGGGTCAAGATATCGGTCAACAAGACCTCCAAGACCCGGGCGGCCGAGCTGAACGCCCTGCCGGACGAGGAGTTCTTCGTGGGCGACATCCTCACCATAGGAAGGGACCAGGTGGTCATCCACAGCATCAAGACCAGGGAGGGCATGGTGCGCCAGGGCGGCGTCGCGGCCAGGGACATTGTCCGCATCTATTCCAAGAGCGCCCGGGTCACCTATTCTTAGAGCATGGAGCCATTACAAGCCAGGTCCAGGATGGTGAGTAGGCTGCAGGACTCGGGATATGTCCGCAGCGAGCGAGTGGCCCAGGCCATGCTCGCCGTCCCGAGGCACATCTTCCTGCCGGACGATATGCGCGAGCAGGCCTACATGGACACACCCCTGCACATCGGGGAGGGCCAGACCATAAGCGCGCCGCACATGGTGGCCATCATGGCCGAGGCCCTGGACCTGCATCCAGGCCACAAAGTGCTGGAGGTCGGCGGCGGCTCGGGCTACCATGCGGCGGTCATGGCGGAACTGGTGCGCCCAGGGGGAAAGGTGTACAGCATGGAGCGCCTGGGCATCCTGGCGAAGGCCGCGGAGAGGAACCTCAAGGCGTCTGGCTATGGTGACAGGGTGGAGGTCGTGGTGGGCGACGGCACGAAAGGGCTTCCGGAACACGCTCCCTATGACCGCATCTCCGTGGCCGCTGCCGCCCCCCATGTCCCCGAGCCTTTGAAGGAGCAGCTGGCAGAAGGGGGGAGGATGCTGGTGCCCGTGGGCGGACCCTGGTATCAGGAATTGATCATGGTCGCGAGGAAGAAGAACAAGTTCACCACCGAGAACCTTGGCGGCTGCGCCTTCGTGCCCCTGATCGGGGAGCATGGGAACAAGCCTTGAGGATCAGACGCCGTCATCTAGGATGTAAGGGAGCACCGCGGTCAGATCGGTGCTCTCCACCACGTATGTGGCCTTCTTGCGCACCACGTCGTCCGAAGGGTTGTAGGCGATGCTCATGCCCGAGGCCTCGAACATGGGGATGTCGATGAAGCTGTCGCCTATGCTCGCCGTCCTCTCCTTGCTGACGCCATGCTTCCTGAGCAGGAATTCCAAGGCCGCCTTCTTGTTCTTGAGCTCCACGCGGAGCACGCCCTCCCCCGTCACCTTGCCATCGGGACCGCACTCCACGCCATTGGCCAGGAAGTCATCGAACCCNTAATGNNCGGCGATCCTCTCGGCGACGATGTCGATGCCGCCGGAGACGATGACCGTCCTGATGCCGTGAGCCTTGAGGGCGGACACGGTCTCCTCGATCCCGCGGGTGATGGGCAACGGCTCCAGGATGCTGTTCAGGTCCTCACGGCACAAGCAGGGGTTCTTCTCCTTCCATAGGGCGATGTCCCGTCGCATGAACTCCATGTCGTCTATCTTCCCCTCGATGAAGAGGTTGAGCGCCTCCTCGTTGTCGACATGGAAATGGTCATGGACCCAGGTCCAACAGCTGCGGTAGTCTACCAGCACCCCGTCCATGTCGAAGGCCACCAGGTCGAACCTGGGGGCGGGATCTTTCGCCACGAGGCACTCCGAGGAAGAAATGATAAATAAAGGCTTCCCCCGTCGGTCTTGACGTGATACTGATCATCGGGGTGGGCCACGTCTTCGACATCCGCGAGCAGATACGCGAGATCATCCTGGGGGAGATGCCGAGGGCGGTGTGCGTGGAGCTGGACCCTGGCCGGTACTACGCCCTCAAGAACCCCCAGTCCCGGAAGGCCATGACTCCCACCTACAGGCTGCTGTCGCACTTCCAGAAGCGCATGGCCCGGGACTTCGGCGGCGAGCTGGGCTCGGAGATGCTGACGGCCATCGACACCTCGCGCGAGGCGGGGATCGCCACCCTGCTCATCGATGCCGATGCCTCCCAGATGTTCGGAGAGCTGTGGCAGGAGATGCCTCTCAAGGAAAGGGTGATGCTGTCCCTGTCGGCGCTCATGGGGCTCTTCGCCAGCAAGAAGAAGGTGGAGAGGGAGCTGGAGAAATTCACGGAGAACGAGGGCGCCTATCTCAACGAGTTCGGGAAGGAGTACCCCACCCTGAAGAAGGTGCTCATCGACGACCGCAACCAGCTCATGGCGGAGAGGATCGCGGAGGCCGAGGCCCGGTACATCAACGTGGTGGCGGTGGTGGGTGACGGCCACGTGGAGGGCATATCCTCCTTGCTGGCCCCCAGGGAGGTCCAGGCCATTAGGCTCAAGCAGCTCTTGGCCAAGGATTATCCGAGGAAGGGCCCCAAGGTGAGCGAGGGCAACACCGAGGTCAGTTTCCAGTACACCTATGGCTGAGCGCGACAGCTTAATGCCGGCGGAGAGCTTTCTCCGTCAGGACATGAAGGTCACCCTGCTTTCCTACACCAAGGACGCTGAGAGGCTCTGCGCCGCGGCCGCGCGTTCCTGCTACTCCAAGAAGGGGGCGAGCAAGCTCCTCGAGGAGATGGACGAACAGAAAGCAGGGAAGGCCATATCCGAAATCACCAGCCTGGGGCACCACTCGGTCATCGAGCATGCGTCCTTCACCTTCTCCATCGAAGGGGTATCGCGCGCTCTCACGCACCAGCTGGTGCGCCACCGCATCGCCAGTTTCTCCCAGCAATCGCAAAGGTACGTCTCCTTGAAGGAGGCCACCTTCGTCACCCCGCCCTCCATCGAAGCGGACCAGGAGCTCAAGGAGGAGTTCCTGGATCTCATGAGGAGGGCCTGGGAATGCTATCGGAAGATGTCCGAGAAGGTCCCGGCCGAGGATGCCAGGTACGTACTCCCCAACGCCTGCACCACCAACATCACCGTGACCATGAACGCCCGGGAGCTCTGGCATTTCTTCTCGCTGAGGTGCTGCCGGAGAGCGCAATGGGAGCTTCGGGCGGTGGCCGACGAGATGCTGCGGCAGGTGAAGCAGGTCTCCCCCGCCCTCTTCTCCGAGGCCGGCCCTGGGTGCGTCCGGGGGCCATGTCCAGAGGGCAAGATGAGCTGCGGCAAACCTCGACGGCAGGAGCTGAAAAACCTTAAATAGGCCTAGACCTTAACCCGGACTTACCCGGTGTTCAATCATGGGAAGGATCAGGCCCACTTACATCAAGCGAGTCGCCATCGAGCTCGTCGACACNTACCCTAGACTGTTCACCGACGACTTCGAGGCCAACAAGCTTCTGGTGAACAAGCTCACCAACGTTCAGTCCGTCACGATGCGCAACCGCATCGCCGGCTACGCCACCACCTACCACCAGAACAACAAGGCCTAGGCCGATATCCTTTTGTCCAGTCTTTCTGATACGCGTTCGCTCATGGCGAATGCTATAGAGGCCAAGTCCCTCACGCGCGTCTTCGGGGGCAACAAGGGCAAGAAGCCCCTCACCGCCCTGGACAGCGTGGACCTGGTGGTGGAGGAGGGCGAGCTCTTCGGCCTCCTCGGCCCCAACGGCGCGGGCAAGACCACGTTCATCAAGATACTGGCCACGCTGCTCCTTCCCACATCCGGTACGGTCAAGGTCCTCGGCCACGACGTGGAGAGGGAGGCGCAGGCCATCCGACCGCGCATCAACATGGTCTCGGGCGGCGAGACGTCCGGTTACGGCCTCCTTACCGTAAAGGAGAACCTTTGGATGTTCTCCCAGTTCTACGGCATGCCCAGCAACGAGGCGAAGAGGACCATAGAGGGCATGCTGGAGCTCTTCGGCATGTCCGACAAGGCCAACGCCAAGGTGCGCACCATCTCCACCGGGCAGAGGCAGAAGATGAACGTCGTCCGGGGCTTCGTCACCGACCCCGACCTCATCTTCCTGGACGAGCCGACGTTGGGACTGGACGTCAACGCCAGCTTCATCATCCGCAGCTACATCCGCAAGTGGGTCAAGGAGCAGAGCGGTAAGACCGTCCTCCTCACCACGCACTATATGGCGGAGGCTGACGAGCTCTGCGACCGTTTGGCCATCATAGACCGGGGAAAGGTGCTGGCCTGCGATGCCCCCGCCAAACTGAAGAGGAGCGTGGCCAGGGACTCCACCTTCACCATATTGACCACCCCCTGCCCCTGCATCTCGGAGATCGGGAGGATCCCCGGGGTCAAAGGTTTCAGCAACCGGACGGACGGCTCCAACGAGGAGGTCCGCTTCGTGCTGGAGGAGGAGTCCGTCATCGCTGACATCGTCTCCTTCCTCACCTCCCGGCAGTCCAAGATCATCTCCCTGACCAAGACCGAGCCCACCCTGGAGGACGTGTTCATCCAGCTGGTAGGCAGGGGGCTGGAATGATCTCGCTCACGCTCAACTACCGTGCCATGATGGGCCGCGCCTATCCCCGCATGGTGGGAGTGCTGCGAGAGCCCAGCTGGATCCTCTTCGACATCCTCCTTCCCCTGCTGGGGATGGGTGCGTTCATCTATTATTACAGGGCGATGGGGGCGCCCGAGGTCTACACCGGCTTCGTGGTGCTCGGAGGCGCCATGACCGCCTTCTGGCTCAACGTGTTGTGGTCCATGGCCTCGCAGTTCTATTGGGAGAAGGAGACGGGGAACCTGCAGCTCTACCTCCTGGCGCCGATGTCGCGCATGGCCGTCCTCGCCGGCATGGCCCTCGGGGGCATGTTCCTCACCACGATACGGGCGTTCTCCACCTTCATCCTGGGCTTCGTCATCTTCGACGTGCAACTGGAGACCAGCAACCCCTGGGGGCTGGTCGCGGTATTCCTCATCACCATGGTGGCGCTGTACGGCATGGGCATGCTCTTCTCCTCGCTCTACATGCTGTATGGAAGAGGGGCGTGGCACATCACCAACCTCCTTCAGGAGCCGATCTATCTCGTCTCGGGCTTCTACTTCCCCGTCAGGCAGCTGGGGTTCTGGGTCGCCGCGGCTGGCAGCATCATACCTATCACCCTGGGGCTGGACGCCATGCGCCAGCTGATGTTCTCCGGTCCAGAGGTCGACCCGTTCCTGCCCTGGCAGGTGGAGCTGGTCATCCTCGTCGGCTTGGCGTTCGTCTACCTCATCGCCGCCAAGTACGCCCTGGCCTACATGGAGCACCTGGGCAAGAGGGAGGGGAGGCTGACCCTGAGATGGCAATGAGGGATCATTGGCGCACCTTGAAGAACTCTGCTTGGCTGGGATGGCAGATGGAGTCCAATTGGACCAACCCCTGGCTCTTCGCGCTATATTCCATCATCAAGCCCATCGCCGCCACCCTCATCCTGGTCGTAATGTACATGATCATCTGGAGCTCGGTCCTGGCCGCCCCGGAGATATTCTCCTACATGTTCATCGGGAACACCTTCTTCATGTACGTGGCGCAGGTGCTCTTCGGCATCGTCATGGTCATCCACGAGGACCGCGAGCACTACCAGACGCTGAAGCAGGTGTACATCGCCCCCATGTCCTTCTACGTCTACATCATCGGTAGGGCGGTCCCCAAGATCATCATCACCACCATCGCCGCCGTCATCACCCTGGCCTTCGGGGTGCTGGTGCTCGGCCTGCCCATCGAGCTGGGGGAGGTGAAATGGCTCCTCCTGGCGCTGGCCATGATGGTCGGCCTTCTCTGCATCTGCTCGATCGGCATCGCCTTGGCCGGCGTGTCCCTGCTCACGGCCAGGCACAGCATGGGCATCAACGAGGGCATCGCTGGCATGTTCTACCTGTTCTGTGGCGTGGTCTTCCCCATCACCTTCCTCCCGCCATGGGGCCAGGCGGTGGGGTTGGTCATGCCCATCACCTATTGGCTCGAGGTGGTGCGGCGCGCCATCCTTCCCACGGACATGCAATGGGACAGCGGACTGCAGTCCTATGCCACCGGGGACATCTTCCTCATGCTGTTGGGGACCAGCCTGCTCTTCCTCGTGCTCTCGATAGCCATCTTCCGCTATGCGGACCACATTGCCAGGAAGAAGGGAAAGTTGGACATGAGCACGACCTATTGATGAGGTTAAGTATAAGAACCGGCGAGTCTTGAGGGGAACTCGTCTTGCCCGAGTGGGGTAGCTTGGATATCCTAGCAGGCTGCGGACCTGCAGACCCGGATTCGAATTCCGGCTCGGGCGCTTCCCTTTTCCTCGATCACAGGCCTACGCGCTCCTTCACCTCGACGTTCCCTGGCGGCAGGATGCGCGATACCTCCTCCTCGGGAACCCCGAGCTCCTTGGCCAGCGAGGAGGAGAGCTTGCTGCGGCCCTGCTCCCCCGGGGAGATCACCACGTACCTCTTGGAGATGGCAGAGATGACGGACCGGGGGCCGCACATGACCTTCCTCGAGCCCTGGTGCTCTATCTCCCCCACCGCCAGCTCCATCTGGATGTGATGGATGTAATTGCGTTTCCCCCGGATGATGAACGCCCCGCGCGGCACGAACGCACCGGCATCGGGGGTCTTGGACACCTGGTCCGGCAGGACCCAGTAGGCGCTGCCCTCGCGGATGCCGGCGTTCCAGGCCTTGGAGTGCACCAGGGCGAAGGCGCAGGCTTCCGCCAGTTCCTCCTCCGTGGCGGTAGAGCCCTCCTTGACGACGACGCTGGGCGCGCCGTGCACGTCGGCATGCGCGTACCTGTCCGCAGAGGTCAGATGCTTCTTCACCACCTGGTCGTTGGTGCGCGCGTCCCTGCCCGCCAGCACCAGATGGCCCCCGCTGGAGATGAACCACTTGTAGGATTCGAACCAGAAGCGCTTCGTCGGCTTGACCTCGGCCCTGGCCTTCTGCGCCTCCAGGGCGTCCTTCTTCCTCAGCACGGATATCCTGTCCTCGGTCTCCTTGATGAGTTCCGTGGACCTGTCCGCTTTGTCCTTGGCCTCGCGCGCCCTGGCGTATATGATGCTGGCATTCTCCTCCACGCCCTTGGTGTAGTCGAGCTTGACCTCAATATCTCCCAGCGCCAGACTCACCGACCTCTTCTCAGGTTCCACGGAACGGACGCGGGCGTCCTCCTTGGCCTTGGCCCGGATGATCTCCCAATCCAAGCCATTCAGCTTCGAGAACTCCACAAGGAAGGAGCTGACCTCCATGTAGTTGGAGTACACCGCCTCCGCCTGCGCCACCAGGGAAGCGGACTCCGCGTTGCACCTCGATTCCGCCTCCCTCAGTTGCGCCAGCTGCCTGGAGAGGCGCTGGACCTCCGGGTTCCCGACCGCCGCCAGCTCCTTCTTCTTCCGGTGATCGAGATAGAACTGCACGCCCTCGGAGAAGCTGGGGAAGCCGAGGCGGTCTTGCTCGTCATGCAGCCTCAGCGGTACGGGCGTCACATCCACCACCTCGCCATTGGCCTCGCGATAGGCATTCCCCTCGGTCCCGGAGGCTACTTCCCCGATAAGGTCGGTGGTGGTGGAGAACAGCCTCTCCAGCTCCTCGTCGCTGAGGGTGCTGGCCTTGCGCGCCTTGTCCACGCCAGCACGAAGGCAGACTTCCTCTGCGTACTGCCCGCCCAGATTAATGGCCGTGGCCAGCGTTCGGACCAGGTCCGACCGGGAGGCCTGGACAGACTTCTTGAACTCCTCCGGCCCATGAGCCAATGGATTGAATCGGGCGGGAGGGAATCCATATTCCGCTCCTGGCCTGACATCTCGATGCTTCCAGGTCTTCGAGACCAGGCAGTTGATGATCCGGCCTTCGCTGACCAGTAGCAGGTTCCCCTCACCAAAGAGCTCGATGACTATCTGGTAGTCCTTCTCCTTCTGCAGCTCGATCAGGACCACTCGGTCGAACTCCTGCTGCCTTATGCCGATCACGCGCGCGTTCGAAACCAGCTTGCGCAGATGCACTGCGAACTGCGAGGGCATGTCCGGCGTCTCCGGCCTCTCCTTGGACATGTACAGGAAGTTCTGGTCGATGAGCAGCACCTCTCTCCTTCCAGAGCCAGGGACATTGACCCGGAGGAGGACGTTCCTCCGGTCCCAGTGGAAGACCTTGTCCAGGTACCCTCCCACCAGTTCCTGCATCTCCTTCACGACGCGGAGGACGTCGAAGGCGCTCATCTCGTTCTTCATCGTTCCTCCGAAGAGATGACCTTGTGAAAATACTTGTGGCCAAGCTATCTAGAAACCTTTATGAATGATAAGCGTCTTCGAGGGGCAGACGCCACTGTGGCTTAGAGGTAGCGCGCTTAAAAAACGCGCCTCTAAATAGCGACGCCTTGGTAAGGCGTAGGTCGAGGGTTCGATTCCCTCCAGTGGCTCCACACCCATTTTTCATCATCTGCGCCTTTCACGAAAGCAATTTGAAATATCGTACGAGACGATAACGGTTCAATGAGCAAGGAGGACGGCGACCGTTGAATCGAAGGCTGAGATACTTCCTAGGCTCTTTAACGATCCTCTTCCTCATCCCCATCTTCGGCACGATCGCCATCTATCTCACAGAGCCCACGGTGGATACCTGGTGGGAGGCTTTCTACTTCACCATCATCACCATATTCACGGTCGGCTACGGGGACTTCGCTCCCACGACCACCACGAGCCAGGTAGTGGCTGTCATCATCGTGGTGATCGGCTTCACCGCCGTCATCACCACCTTGCAAAGCGTGTTCAACCTCGTCATCTCCCAGGACCTCAGGGAGGAGCTGGGCCTGCCGGTCAGGAGGACTAGAATGAAGAACCATATCATACTGTGCGGCTACGGCAACGTCGGCCAGCGCATATATGAGCAGCTTAAGGAGAAGGACGACAAGTTCGTCATCGTGGAGAGGGACCAGTCCCGGGTCGCGCATCTCGTGGACCACGATGTCGCGGTGATATCGGGCGATGCCACGGAGAACGACACCCTCCTGAGGGCGAACGTCAATGACGCCAAAGCCATCGTCCTGACCATGCACGACCCCACCAACATCATGACGGTGATCGCCGCCAAGAGCCTGAACCCCAGCATCTACATCGTCTCCGAGGTGGAGGACGCACGCAACATCGAGGTGCTCAGGAAGCTGGGGGCGGACGAGATCGTGCAGTGCTTCGAGATGGGCGCACGGGTAATGCTGTCGAAGGCNAGGCGCAAGGCGCTGGACCCGGTATGTGGAGTCGAGGTGGACCCNACGAAGGCCAAGTTCTATTCGGAGTATGATAGAAGCAAGTACTACTTCGATTCCGTCGAATGCAAGGAGGCCTTCGACAAGAGCCCAGCCCGCTTCGTGGGGATCATCGGCCTCACCGACATCTGCAAGGTGACGTGAGGCTCAACTCATATCGAGGGCCACGAACCCGGACCACACCTTGGGATAGAAGTATGTCGATTTCCTGGGCATCTTCTCTCCTTCGTTCGCCACGGTCCAGATGAGGTCCAGTTTGGCCGGGGAGAGGATAACTGCCAGGGCCACTCCCTCGGCGCCAACCTTCTTGGCCACCGATGCAGCATCGTGGTCGTAGTCCACCATGACCTCGCCCTTCTTCTGCAGTATCTTCTTCAGGAGGAGCTCCTCGCACACATAGGCATCCACGGACCACAACGGGTCGTCAGTGGGCCTCCAGGCCAGCTCGAAGACGAACATCTGGCCACCGGGCAGGAGCACCCCCAGGCTCGTCCTTTTATTCTGGGAGATGAGCCTGACCACCTCTTCCAGGGACTTGACCTCCCAGATGGCGAAGAACTTGGAGGCGTGGAAGAGCAGCTCGTCCATGGATATCTGGATGCCCTTGAAGATGCGGTGCGTCGGCATTACCGCCAGACCGGGATCGTTCCCCGCCACCAGCGTGGCTAGGACGTATCCCTTCTTCGCGTCGCTGCCATGCTCTTGGGAATAGCGCAGAGCCGTCTCGTAGCGGTGATGGCCATCGGCGATGAGCAGTTTCTTATGGGCGAGGGCGACCCTCAGCTCCTTGATCGAGGCGTGGTCCGAGATCCTCCCGAAGGCATGCTCGGTCCCGTCCTGGTCCTTGACCGAGAAGAGCATCTCGGCCTTGCCGAGCACCTCTCCCATGACCTTCTGGTCAAGTTCGTCGTAAAGGCAGAAGATCGACTCCAGATGGGCTGTCGTCGCCCTCAGCAGGTTAAGGCGGTCCTCCTTGACCTTGGGGAAGGTCTCCTCGTGAGGCGAGACGTTGCCCGTTTCGTAGGGCTCTAGCTTCAAGGCGCCCATTATCCCTGTCCGGACCATCTTTTTATCATCATGAGCGAAGGTCTGCCTGAGGAGATAGAAGCAGTCCTGGGGGTCCTCCTTCAACTTGCCCTCAGAGATCCAGCTCCGGAGGAGTGCGGAAGCCCCATCATAATTCCCGTCCCGTCCTCCCAGAGTGATGCGCGTGATGTTGTGGGGGGCGCCCTGAAGTCGCTTCAGCTCGACCTCACCTATGACGTCATAGGGAGGGGAGACCCTGTCCGTAACGCTCTCATCGCCAGACAACTGGGGGATCAACCCCTTGAAGGGAAGGAACTCGACCATGGCGCACCTTAGGCTGACCGTAAGTCCAAGGTATTGAATAAGTTTGCTGACCAACTCTCTCAGCCCTTGTCTCATGGTTCGAAATACTCAAGGCACTTCCTTCTCCCTGAAGGCGAACGCCCCCAGGATCAGAAGCCCGATCGTAAGGATGGCCAGGGCCAAGGAAGCGGTCACTGGATCCCCGGTCACCTCGGTGATATTGCCATGATCTATGAGGTCCGAGCCTATGACCTTCAGGTTATGGATGATGGTGAGCTCGCCGATGGCGCCGGGCAGGGACCCGACGAAGGCCTCCCAGACGAAGGCGTACAGCAGGCCGAGGTAGATGGGCTGCTTCAGCACAACGCCCATGGCCAGGAAGAGGGAGGAATAGACCACTGAACCGATGATGAGCAGGAGCGAGTAAGAGGCCAGCAGGTCTAGAGCGCCCNNTTCCAGGCCCATGACCAGGTAGAAGCTGGACCATCCTACCGTTCCGATCACCAGAAGCATCAACGACAGGACTACGATCAGCGCCAGGTAGTATCCGAGGTAGCTCATCCTCCGGTCCATCGGGGACGTGATCACTTGCGTGATGCTGCGGTCGTCTATCTCGTTCCTTATCATCGAGGCCCCATAGACCAAGGCCATGATGGGCAAGAGGAATGAGAGCACCAGGGTGTTCAGGAGGAAGCTGCCGCCGTCCAGGGGGTCGATCTCCTGGGTGGCGACATAGCCCATGACCGCCGCCACCAGGACCGAGACCAGGGCCACTAGGACCCAGCGCCGGTTGAGCAGGAGCTTCCTGGTGGAGAAGGTGAGCATGGTTCGGATCCCTATCATGTTCAAGGAAAGGTCCATGCCTACCACCCCGCCAAGTATCGGAAGACCGATTCCAGGTCATCGTCCAGGCTGCGCATGCTCTCAATCTGGCAACCCGTTTCCCTGATGAGATCGGGCATGGAATCGAAGAACTCGTCCGGTCTCAGGACCTCCACGGTAAGCGACCTGCGGTCCTGTCGCAATTCCACCGAGACGGTGAAGGGGCGGTCGATCAAGGACTTGGCCAGATTGGTCATGTTCTCCCCTTCCAGGATGATGTGGTGGGGGTGGTTGGACATCAATCCCCTTATCTCGGATATGTTCCCCGAGGCCACCGTTCTGCCCTTGTAGATCAACGCCACCTCGTGCGTCATCCTCTCCACCTCATAGAGCACGTGGGAAGAGACGATGACATCATGGCCGAGGTCCCGGTTCAGGGCCTTGATCATGTCCATCAGCTCCTTCCTGACCACTGGGTCGGTGCCGGTCAGAGGTTCGTCCAGAAGCAGTAGCTTGGGGTCATGCACGAAGGAGCCAGCGATCCTCATCCTCTGCTTCATGCCCTTGCTGTATCCCCCCATGCGTCGGTTTGACGTGCTGGTCATTCCAACGATGCTCAAGACCTCGGAGGCCCGACGTTCCAGCACTGGGCCCCGCATACCATGCAGCCCTCCCACCAGTCTGAGGTAATCTCTTCCGCTGAGGTCCATGGGCAAGTTCTCGTAGTCGGGGCAGAAGCCGATGTCCTTCAGCTGGTTCGGATTGCGCCAGGGCCCTCCTCCGAGCACCGCAAGCTCTCCCACATTGGCCTTGATGGTCCCTATGATCAGCTTGAAGAAAGTGCTCTTGCCCGATCCATTCGGGCCCACGATCCCCGTGATCCCCTTCCCGATATCGATGTTGAAGTTGTTGAGACCGATGACGTTCCCATACCATTTGGAGACGCCCTGGGCGCGCACGATTGATGTGCTCACTTCCCCACCCCCCTCCTCGTTATCTGGTAGTAGACGAAGACGATGGGGGGTATGGTCATGACCATGGCCGCAGCCAGAAGCAAACCCTCATTGACATGCGAGGGCAGCTCTAGGCCGAAGATGATGTCATAGGAGAAGGCAAGGACGTTGCCCGGACTGACCAGTTCCCAGTTGGCGTCATATTGGGCGAAGATGCCCGCCACGATCTCTAGCACGAAAATGGTCATGAACGTCCCTACGGCGGCGTAGGTCTTCCTCCTGGTCACCGATGACACCATCAGGCCGATGGGGATGAGGAAGAGCGTCGTCCAGGCGGTGGCGATGAGCGTCTCCCCTATCACCTCAACGCTTGGTACATAGTCTTGCCCAGATTGGGTGGCGGTGATGGCCACGGCCATGATCAGGGCTGGAAGCATGGCGAACAGGGCCAAGGTCAGGAAAGCCCCTGAGAACTTGCCCAAGAGGTAACCTTCTGGCCTCAGGGCCCGAGAGAGATAGAGCACAAGCGAATTGCTGCGCGTGTCCTCGGCCAGCAGGTCCGAGCAGAGCATCGAGGCTAGGATGATGATGAAAACGAAGTAGAGGCCGTTGCCCAGCGCATCCACCATGGTCTCCGCGGTCAAGGCCTCGTGCGGGGAGATGGAAAGGAATATGGTCGGCAGGGCGAACGTGAGGAATGTGCCGATAATCAGGACGGCCAGGAACCATTTGGAGCGAAGGCTATGACGAAGGATGCTGTCAGCGATGACCAGGAAGCGCTTGGTGTGCTCCGTTCTCTGCCCCTTCCATGCTCGGTACTCGATGGGTGTCAGCCCCATCAGCGCACCTCCCTGACGGTATCGATGAAAAGGTCCTCCAGCGTCATCCTGTCTGGAAGATAGGAGCGCACCTGCACCCCCGTGCTTCGGGCAAGCTGGAACACCCTATCGCTGCCTTCGCGGTTGACAAGGACCACGGTGACCTGCCCGAATTCCTCGGAAACAGAAAGCACCTGGTGCACCTCACCGATGGACGTTAGGAAATCCTTCAACGCCCTCTCAGTCCCACGAACAACCATCCGCTTCCGGGCTCCCCCTCTTGACAGCAGGTCCTCCACGTTCCCCTGCTTCACAGCTCTTCCCCCTGAAATGATTATCACGTTCTTGCAGAGCCTCTCGACGTCATGCAGGATATGGGATGAGAGCAGGATGGACTTGTCAGAGGCGGCGATGCGGTTGATGAGGTCCAGCATCTCTTCCCTACCTTGAGGGTCCATACCGCTCGTCGGCTCATCAAGGAACACGATGCTGGGGTCGTGGACGATGGCCTGTGCCAGCTTCACCCTCTGCTTCATTCCTGAGGAGTACGTGGATATGGGCCGATATCTCTGCTCGGCCAGACCGACGAAGTCCAGGACCTCATGGCTGCGCGGGATCGAGTCTTTCTTGGACATCCCCGATATACGTCCCATGTAGGCGACCAGCTCCGCTCCGGTCATGGCCTCTATCAGGCAATCGTGCTCTGGCATGTAACCGACAAGGTCCCTGATGCTCATCCGGTCCTTCATCGAGTCCAATCCAGATACCGTGACCTTGCCCTCTTTGGGCTCCAGCAGTCCAAGGACGGTCTTGATGAAAGTGCTCTTTCCTGCCCCGTTGGGGCCTAATAAGCCGACGATGCCCTTCGGCACGTCCACGGAGAAATGGTCAAGGGCTAGCACTGGCCCATAGCTAACCACCACGTCCTCGGCGACGATGTATCTTCCATCTTCGGACGTGTCTTGCTTCAAAGGATCGGTGCTCGTCTCCACCTAGGTCCCTACCTTACACCACCTGATTTTATTAATAAATATAAAAAAGGCTCAGGAAGATTCAGGACCGCCCATCCAAGCCAGATATCCAATACAAAGCGGATGTCGTCAATATCGCTCGATTGGGTGATCGTGAGGTGGGCTCAGCCGAGACCTCGCATCGCTTGAGCCAGACATGACAGATGAAATTCTTTTGTTTCGGCATTGCGCGGAGCTAGCTTCGCAAACTCTTTTCTATTTCTTATTAAAGTAGTTTGCAACATGATTAGGATATTTGCCGAAATTGCTTCCGCTGGGGACGTTACCTCGGCTTATCTATATTATTATTTAGTTGCTATCATTAAAACTAAAAATGCACTCTTTGACTTTTTCCGGCGAAACCTTTTCTGCTTTCCATATTCCAATAAGTCGGAAAGAAGGCTTCAATGTAAACTGAGTTCAAACCACGTTCTCGAAATTTGATATCCAGAAGATCGGACATCTGTTGTAAGAGGGAAATGAATCATTTCCTTAATATTCCAATGAAGATTTCGGATGATCTATTCTATGGACTTGATTCTCCTGCTGCCAGCCATCAGCAATATCGAGCCGATGCCTGAGCTGAGCAACAGCAATGCTAAAAGACCCCAAGGCTCACCGAAGGCCACGATGCATATGACATAGAGGAAGAACGATATTGCCAGCACAGAGATGGCATTCCCGATTATCTCCATTGGTCTTTCGCTGAATGAGGGCGAGAGCAGGAACAGACCGATCGACATAATAACGTAGGCAGTGGCGATTGCCACGACCACTAATGTGAGCAAGATTACATCCATCCAAGGAACGCTCGAGGGTACGAGTACGATCAGGGCAGAGATGGCTGCCACTGGCTGAACGACGATGCATCCTTGCATGATCCTTGCCCTGATCAGCCTGGACTCGCCTCTTGGCGCCTTACGGTAGATGAAAAGGTTATCCTTTCCTCTGGCCGTTACCTCACCGACGACGAAGACGCAAAGGAAGGCCATCATCCAAGTGATAGTGAGGAGAGCTATACTCACGTAGTCGCCTTGTGGTAGGGAGCTGAGCATAAACAGCTCCATCATCGAGACCAGACCGAGGATATAGATAATCCTTGAGATGTTCTCCAGCCTGCGCCCATAGTCCTTCATGACCGTGACCACGACTGTGGCAAAAGAGCCTTTGGCGCTCAATAATCGAACATATCTATAGAATCCCCCCTCAGGTTTGGCTTTCGCGGTCGAGAATGATACCGGTTCGAGGTCGTATGCCCTTCCTGAGAGTTTTACGCCAACAAAGATCGAACCTATCAGGAAGGCCATTAAACCGAAGATGCCCAAGACCGTTGAGGCAAGGTCGAAACCGACGTCACCCGGGTGGCGCAGGGATCGGAGGATGACATCAGCTCCCCAGGAGCTTGGTAGCAGCAAGAACGAACCTGCAAGTGTGTTACCGTGTCCCTGTAGCGCGTCCAGCATATCACCGTTCATCGCCGAGTACATTACTGCGACCAGAGGCAAGGAGATCAGCATCGCCAGAGCCTGCCCTGCCTCCCTTCCCCGAACGCTCCTTCCGAGCCATGCTTTCAGGACAGCTGCGATGAGCACTCCCATCCAGAGAGCGCTCATGACGATCAGGATGAACACCAACACAGCCAGGAGCACCTGATCCATCGTCATGCCGAAGGGGATGAACAGAGCCAGGAAGGTGCCGGCGATGATAGAGACGACGATGGCGTATAGCGGTAATGAGCCAAGGTACTTTCCTAGGAGAACATCTTTCGGTTCGACTGGCGCCGAGAGGACCGTCTCTAACGGCGTGATGTTGGTGTCCTGCAATGTCTGCATGATCGGGATGGTGAGGATGCTGACGAAGATGACGAATAACATGACCTGCATGAACGCCAGCGCGGCGTCTGAGAGGAGGAACGTTCTAGTGTAATCAGACGCCAACGAGAATATCGCCGGGGCCGCGAATAGAACGTACAACGCCACTGCTGCCAGCGCCAGGAAAGGGAAGACCTTGCGGTAGCGGCGGAAACCGCTGGTCTTAAGGAGGTATTCGTTCTTTGCGATGACAAGCCATTTAGGTCGCCTCAACCGGACCCCTCCACGCAAGGAGCTCTGTCTTGTCCTTGCCACCGGTTAGCTCGATGAACGCCTGCTCGAGGTCATTCGTTCCCGCCATCTCGATTATCTCCTTGACCGTTCCTATCGTGACGAGCCTCCCCTGATTGATTATCGCCAGGCGGTCGCAGACCTCCTCCACTAATGGAAGGAGGTGACTACTGACGAAGACTGTCTTATACGCCTTCGTTGAGAGGTCCTTGATCAAGTCCTTCACGACGATCGAGGCGCGAGGGTCCAATGCGGACGTAGGTTCGTCGAGGAATATTATTGGGGGGTCGTGGATCAACGCGGCAGCGATCAGGACCTTCTGTTTCATGCCCTTCGAGAATCCTTCGATGAGGTCGTTCTCCCTGGAACTCAGGCCAAACATGACGAGTAGCCGGTTCACCCTCTCAGACAATATGCGCTTATCCACATCATAAAGGGCACCGACGAACTCTAAATATTCGCGCGGACTGAGCCGTTCATAAAGACCTGGGTTCTCGGCGAGCAGTCCTGTGCTCCGTTTGACTTTCTCTTTNTCCTTCAGGTCGTGACCATTCACGTTAGCAGTCCCAGACGTCGGCTGGAAAATGCAATTGAGTATCCTGATGAGCGTTGTCTTGCCGGAGCCGTTCGGACCGAGAAGTCCGAAGACTTCGCCCTGGTTGACGGAGAAGCTGACATCCTTCAGGGCGATTATCTCGTTCCTCTTACCGAATGTCTTGGAGATACCATTGACGCTAATTATTGGGGCGTTTGATGTCATCCAGAAAATGGCGATTTAAACGTTGCTATTTAGACCTGCCCTATCGAAGAACCGGTTTGATGAACCACTCGGTTAGCTTGTGTCCTAATAGTATCGTGGAGGTTGCCTAATTTCGCATCATATTCCTTCCAATCACCATTGTTATGCATAACCACGAAGAATCGAAAAACCAACGCGGAGGTCAACCTAAAAGCGACCATTGTTTGCTCATCATCGTCACTGGTTGGCGCGGATTCTTTTAGCTGCCGGCTCAACGGTTTCTGCGACACGGTTTGCGCGCGTTTCAGGTCGGCTGACGGGCATCGTTCGATTCTTATATCGGGAGATAGCTAAAGCACTGGATGCGCCGCGAGAAGGGTTCTCCTTGGATAATGGAGATGGACGATGGTCTGCGCTTCCCCGCACTCGATCATGACCTCGAGGCGGATGTGGTCATCGTGGGCGGGGGCATCGCAGGCATGTCCACCGCCTACTACCTGGCAGAGGGGTCCGACCTTCGGGTCGCATTGCTGGAGAGGGATCGGATCGGCCAAGGCTCCAGCGGCCGCAACGCCGGGCAGGGCTTGGCCGTAATGGAGCGAAGCTTCGCCGACCTCCTCAATGATCACGAGGGAGGGCATATCGCAGATATCCTGAATCAGCTGGAATCCGGCCATATGCTCCTGCGTGAGCTGTGCCGGGAGGTCGACCATCGACCCGAGCCGATAGAGAGCGTAGTCTGGACTGGCCTCTCCGGCATCGACGAGATCACCGGTGCATTGATCGAACTTGAGCTGCGTCAAAGGTTCAAAGCGCCCTTGCAGTCGCTGGTGGTGGCGGAGGAGGTCGCAGGGAGGCTGCGAATCCACCATTCTATCAAAGACCTGGTGTCGACGGAGAAGGCCCGGTGGCTGCAGGATGTGTTGCACACCAAGGACGACTACTTGGCCGCCTTCGCCTCCC
>Ga0031656_10000190_pt1 | contig 18528 bp, 14 predicted proteins | sample FrelakmetDIP11DI_FD_55080 | JGI IMG/M metagenome (GOLD analysis project Ga0031656, IMG submission 55080) | Freshwater lake sediment microbial communities from the University of Notre Dame, USA, for methane emissions studies - DIP11 DI | ecosystem: Environmental > Aquatic > Freshwater > Lake >... | reverse complement strand
ACGATCACGGCGTTCACGGTCGCGCACAGCATCACGCTGGCCGGCGCATCGCTTGGATTCCTGAACGTGCCCGGTGCCCCGGTCGAGGCCTGCATCGCGCTGAGCATCGTATTCGTCGCCACCGAAATCGTGCACGGCCGCAACGGGCGGCCAGGCCTCACCGCGAGACGCCCGTGGATCGTGGCGTTTGCCTTCGGCCTGCTGCACGGCTTCGGCTTCGCAGGCGCGCTGCACGAGATCGGGCTGCCGCAGACGGACATTCCGCTCGCACTGCTGTTCTTCAACATCGGCGTCGAAGTGGGCCAGCTGATCTTCATCGCGGCCGTGCTGGCCGTGATCGCGTTGGCACGCAGGATCCCGGTCGCCCTGCCCGCCTGGGCCTGGCACGTGCCGCCCTACGCGATCGGTGCAGTCGCCTCTTTCTGGCTGATCCAACGGCTGGCGGCACTCGGGGCCTGACGCGGCCAACTAGGCAAGGTAGCCGCTCTTGTAGGAGTCGTTGATCGTCACCCGGCGCGTCAGGCGACGCGACAGCCGCGCCAGCACGGCAGCCGGCTTCGCCATCGGCCCGACGAACAGGTACAGATCGTCCGCCAGCACGGCACGCACGATGCCGTCGGCCACGACGCTCGGGAGACAGCCGTGTTCCACGTAGTAACGACGCAGCTTCTCGAGCTGTGCGTCGCTGAGCCCAGGTGCCGTCGTTCCCGGCACATTGACGATCGTCGTGTTGATGATGCCCGGGCAGACGACCAGCACGGAAATCGGCGTGTCGTGCAGTTCGAGCGCGAGCACCTCCGACAGGCCAACGACGGCGTGCTTCGAGGCTGCATACGCCGACATGTTCGGCGCGGGGGCCACGCCTGCCAGTGAAGCAACATTGACGATCTTGCGTTCGCCACCGGCCGCACGCATCGCGGGCAGGAAGGCCTGGATGCAGTGAACGATGCCGAGCACGTTGACGTCGAGGATGCGCCGCCACTGCTCGATCGGCGTCTCCTCGAAGGAGCCGAGGAAGGCTACGCCGGCATTGTTGACCAGCACGTCGATCGGGCCAACAGCCGACTGGGCCGCGGCCGCCAGGGCCGCGACAGACGCCTCGCTCGCCACGTCACAGGCCTGCGCAATGCAGGAAACGCCAAGTCCGGCAATCTCGCGTCGGGCGTCGTCGAGCGCTGCCGCGTTGACGTCGGAGATCACGAGGTTGGCGCCCTGTCGCGCGAACGAGCGGGCGCACTCCAGGCCGATGCCCGCAGCCGCGCCGGTGACCAGTACCTGCTTGCCGCGCAGCGTCTTCATGCGGCCGGCCCGAAATAGACTTCGAAGAAGCGCGCCACGATGCTCTCCGGGACAGCGAGGTTTGCTTCGGTGCTCGTCCGTAAGCAGACGAGCGCCGGACGACTCTCGGCCCGGGCACGTTCCAGTGCCGCCGGCAGCTCGGCCAGCGACTGCACGAATTCGCCGTGGCAGCCCAGCCCCTGCGCGACGATGTCCCAGCGCACCTCGCCCATGCCGGTGCCGAACGTCCGGCCATAGCGGGCCATTTCGTTCGGAATCTCCATGGTCCACTCGCCGTCGGCCATCACGATGACGGTGATCTTGACTCTCTCGCGCGCTGCGGTCTGCAGTTCCATGACGTTGAAGCCGGCGGCACCATCGCCAGTGACGCAGACGACCTCGCGATCCGGCGCTCCAAGTTTTGCGCCGACGGCCGACGGGATGCCCGTGCCCAGCATGCCGAGTTCCAGGATGCTGTGATACGAGGACGGCCGCGTGGAGGGCAGTGCGAGTGCCGCCCACAGCGAGGTCATGCCGCCGTCGGTACAGTAGACGGCGTCGCGACCGAAGGCCTCGCCGACCGCCGCGAGTGCCTGCGCGGGATGAATGCCGGGTCCACTCCAGCTCGCGACCGACTCGTGCATGGCCTGCACCCATGCCGTATAGCCGGCGCGCAAGGGCTGCAGGTCGGACCGCCCGTGGCTTGCGAGCGTGCGGTCGCGCAGCTTGGTCGCCAGGCCTTCGAGCGTCGTTCGCGCGTCCGCGACGATGCCGAGTGAGACCGGGCGCGACACCCCGATGTGGCGCGGGTCGATGTCGATCTGGATGACTTCACGGCCCGCCGAGTCACCCCAGTACTTGTCGAAGGGGACGTCGAGGTTGCCGACGCGCGACCCGACGACCAGCAGCACGTCCGCGTTGCGCCGCAGTTCATCGGCGGCCGGGCTCTGCGACAGGTAGCACAACGGGTGGTCGTGCGGCATCACGCTGCGTCCCGCGAGCGACGGGATCACCGGGCAGCCGAGTTGCTCCGCGAGCGCGATTAGTGCCGTATTTGCCCAGGCGCGGTCCACACCGGTGCCGGCAAAAATCACCGGCGTCCTGGCGCTCGCGAGGCGCCGGGCGGCAGCCTCGAGCTGCGCTTCGGAGGCCTGCGGCGGACCGGCTCGTCCCGACTCATGCGGGAACATGGGCGCGGTTGACGGATCGCATTCGGCATACAGCGTGGGCCCAGGCACTTCGAGCTGCACCGGACCGGGTCGGCCCGCCCACATCTCGCGGAAAGCCATCCGGACCAGTTCGGGGATGCGTGTCCACTCGAACGCCGGCGCGCCCCATTTTACGGCCGGCCTGAACAGGTCGAGCTGGTCCTGGCCCTGGAACGTTGCTGGTGTTGCCGGATAGACGATGCCGGCACGGTGCTGGGAGGTCAGTGCGATCACCGGGACACCTTCGTGCCTCGCGGTCACGAGCCCTGGAATCAGGTTCGCGGACCCCGGGCCAGGGTTGCCGAGCACGGCCGCGACCTGCCCGGTCGTCTTGTAGAGGCCCTCCGCCATGTGCACGGCGGCCGCTTCATGCCGGACCGGCACGAAGCGGATCCGGTGCGCCTCGAGCGTCACCAGGAACGGATCGATCTCCGGGCAGGGCAGCCCGAAGACGAAGCGCACCCCCTCGTTGGCCAGTGCGCGGGCAAGGAGTTCGCCGCCGGTAATGTTGCTCATCAGCGTTATTCTCCGGACTATGTCGCTGCAGTCTAGACATGATTGCGCGCTGCTGCCCCACTCCATAAGAGGGGGGCGGTAGAGCGCTGCCGATGGGCCGCCTGCGGACAGCGATCGGAGATCAGAGTGCCCAGTAATCAGCAGGACAACGGCGTGTATACGCTATGGGGCGTCGCGCATTCCTTGTACACCGGGAAGATTCGCTCCTACCTGGTCAAGAAAGGCGTCGCGTTCCGCGAGTTCTATCCGACCCACCCGCATTTTCAGGCGAGGATCGTGCCGGCGGTCGGACTGATGGTCGTGCCGATCCTCGAGACGCCGGACGGGCGGATCCTGCAGGACACCAGCGACATGATCGACCACCTCGAGTCGCGCTGGCCGGAACCGCGGATGATCCCGGAGACGCCGGTCCAGCGTGTGGTGGCGTGGCTGCTCGGCGCCTTCGGCTCGGAGGGACTGCTGCCGGCGAGCATGCATTACCGCTGGACTTACCGCGCGCAGCAGGAGGATTTCCTGCGTGCTGAGTTCGGCCGCGTCGCGCACACAGGACCTGATCGTGCGCAGCGTCGTCTCGCGGGGGAACAGTTGATGAACTACTTCAACGGTTTCCTGCCCGTGCTTGGAGTCACGCCGGAGACCGCTCCGACGGTTGAAGCCACGTGTCTCGACCTGCTGGACGCGCTCGATGTCCACTTCCAGCACCACCCCTACCTGATGGGCGGCCGGCCCAGCATTGCGGATTTCGGGTTCATGGCGCCCTTGTTCGCGCACCTGGGCCGCGACCCCGTCCCCGCAGCGCTGATGAAGAACGTCGCGCCGAACGTCTATCGCTGGACCGAGCGGATGAACGCGCCGGGCATTGCCGACGGCGAGTTCCACGATCGTGCGGAGACGTACCTGGCCGATGACGAGATCCCGCCAACGCTGGAGCCCGTGCTGCAGCTGATGTTCCAGGACTGGGGCACCGAGCTGCTCGCGAACGCAAGCTTCTACAACGCCTGGTCGGACCAGAATCCGACCCTGCCTGCCGGGCACCTGGTATCGGCGAGCGGCGAACGCATGGTGCACCCGACCCTTGGCTTCATCGATTACGAATTGCGCGGCTGTGCGATCCATCGCGCAAGCGCGCCTCACGCGTTGTGGCACTTCGACAGGGCTGCGTCCTGCGCGCGCGCGATGGAAGGGGAAGCGTGTGCGCGATTCACGACCTTGCTGCACCGCGTTGGCGGCGAACGAGTGATGGCGATCCGACTCGCGCGTCCGCTCAAGCGGGAGAATTACAAGCTGGTGCTGGGGTGACCGCCGGGCGGCTGGACAGTCCCAGCCTGAAGTGAGCCCGGTACTGCGCAGGAGTCGTCGAGTGGGCGGCTCGGAAACTCGCGGTCAGGTGACTCTGCGAGCTGAAGCCACACTCCTCCGCGATCCGGGAAATCGGCAGAGTGGATTGCGTCAGCAGCTTGCGCGCCAGGTCCAGTCTTGCGGCCAGCACGTACCGGTGCGGCGGCACACCCGTTGCATCGCGAAATATCCGGCAGAAGTGGGCCAAGCTGACGTCCGCCCGCCTGGCGAGGTGCGCGGCCGACAAGTCGGCGGCCAGGTTGGCGTGGACGTGATTGAGCACCGCCTGCAACCTCGAGAAGTGGACGTGGCGCGGATTGATCCCCCGGGTGCCCGGGGTCACCAGCGCACGGTAGGTCTGTTCGAGCATCACGTCCGCCAGCCGCTCCATGAAACCGGCGTCCGCTCCGTGCGCTTTCTGCAGTTCGCTCACGAGTTGCAGCGCAGCGGCCCCGACCAACGGGTCGCTGAAGGGCACCGGCGCCGTGCGCGACGCCGAGAGCACCTCCAGGCCCCGCATGGCGCGGCTGCTGCCTGCAAGGAAATAGAACACGGCGAAATCCACTGTGCCGGAGTAATGCCAATGCGTGGGTACCCGGGACGGCACCAGCAGCGACTGTGTTGGCAAATTCATGCTGCGCCACCGGTGCGGCTCGCCTTCCTGGACGCGACCACCTCCGAACTGAACGACCAGCGCGAGGCCGTCCATCCCGGAGACCGTGCGCTCGATGTCCTGGTATAGGTAACGTTCGACGAAAAGCGGCGTCGACCCAGTGATGCGCCCGGCGACGATCGGCTGGTGGCCCAGCTCCTTGCGCACCTTGAACCAGACCGGCCCCGCCACGGCGCCTCCCGAACACTGGATGAGTTCTTTTTGACAAAGATACGCGCGTTCCGTGAAAGGCACCAGGGCCCCGAGTCGCCACACTACCGGCCAGTACCGGGCAATTCGGGGAGAGACCACGATGATGAAGCTGAAATCCCAGCTCACGCTGCCGGCCGCCGGGCTGTCCGGCTTTGAGACGCCGCTGTCGGACGAGGAATCAGCGGTTCAGGCGGGCCTGCACCGGTTCGCCAGGGACGTGCTGCGTCCGCTCGGGGCCGAGCTCGACAAATTGACTGCCGACGAGGTGATCTCTCCGGGCTCGCCCTACTACAGCGTGTTCGCCGAGTACGCGAAGCTGGGGCTCGATCCGGCCATGCTGGCCGAGTTACCGCCCGACATTGCGATTCGCATGGAATCGCTGATCGGAGAGGAGCTGGGTTGGGGCGACGCGGGACTCGGCGTGAGCCTGGCGGTTGCGGGCTTCCCGCTGCAAATGGCCGCCGCGATGGGCAACCAGGAGCTCGTCGAGCTCTGCCAGGGACGAATCGGCTGCTGGATGATCACGCACCCCGACAAGGGCAGTGACGTGACCATGGTCGACATCAAGCCTGAGTGGCCGGCGGGCCAGCCCGCCAACAAGGGCAACATGTGGGGCCGCCTGCAGGGCGACGAGATCGTCATCAACGGGCAATGCTCGGCGTGGGTTTCCAACGGTGCCGTCGCGCAGGTTGCGCTGGGCTACCTCAGCGCCGAATACGAGGACGGCTTCGTCGGCCGCGACGGAAATCCGCACGGCATGGCGGTGATCATCCCTCTGGACCGGCCCGGTGTTTCGAAAGGCAGGCCGCTCGACAAGATCGGCCAGCGGGCGCTGCCACAGGGCGAGATCTACTTCGACAACGTGCGCGTCCCGAGGCGGTTCGCGATCGCGCTCAAGGACGAGTACTACGGCAACATGACTTCGGCGTGGTCCTATGCCGGCACGCACATGGGCCAGCTGTTCACGGGCGTCGCGCGGTCTGCGTTCGAGATGGCCCTGCAGTACTGCCACGAACGCAGGCAGGGCGGCAAGGCATTGATCGAGCACCAGCTGACGCGTTATCGGCTCGGCGACATGCTGCGCCGGGCCGAGCTCTGCCGCGCGGTCGCCAGGCGCTCGCTCGCCTTCGCGCGCCTTTCGCCGCTGACCCATCCTTACGTGACGGCGGCCGGCAAGGTCACCGTGACGCAGGAAGCGATGAAGGTCGTCGACGAGGCGTTCCAGCTCTTCGGCGGTGCCGGCACGTCCCGCGAGTACCCCATCGAGAAGCTGTTCCGCGATGCGCGCGTTGCGCTGATCGAGGACGGCGAGAACACCATCCTGACCATGCGTCTCGGCGTGCTCGCGCAGCAGCTTTACGCCGAAGGCTGGTCGCAGAACTGACCCCAGGAGAGTACCGATGGCCAACTACCCCGTCGTCGTCTATGGCGCCAGCGGCTATACCGGCATGCTGATCATGGACTGGCTGATCGACCAGCAGATTCCCTTCACTGCAGTCGCCCGCAACGCGAAACGAGCCCAGGAGATGATGGCGCAGCGCGTCGTGCGGCTCGAATCGGCCACCTACGAGATCATCGAGGCCGAGCACAATGTCGAGTCGCTGTCCCGCGCGTTCAAGGGCGCCCGGGTCGTCTGCAACACCGTTGGTCCCTTCGCGAACTTCGGCCTCACCGCCGTCGAGGCGGCCTTGAACGCAGGCTGCCACCACATCGACACGACGGGCGAGCAAGGCTACATCCGCGCCGTGCGCGACCAGTTCGGCGACCTGTACCGGCAGGCGGGCCTGCTCGTATCGCCGTCGACTGCCTACATGTACACCTTCGCGGAAATTGCCGCGGAGCTCGCGCTGGAGACCCACGGCGTCGACGTCCTCGAGACCGCGACCTTGTGTCGCGGCGCCCGGTTTGCCGCCTCGGGCGTCACCGTCGGCTCGACCGCATCGATCTTCGAGCTGTTCCGCTCCGAGCACTGCTACCTGTGGGAAAAGAAGCTGGTGCCGCACGCGCCGGGCACGTCGATCAACGCCGTCGATCCGAGCTTCGTGCAGCCCGTCTTCTCGCTTCCCTGGGGGGGCACCTCGCTGCCGGTCTACTACCAGAACGACCCGCGGGTACACAGCTGCAGCTCGTACGTCGGCTTCTACGACAACAACGTGATGCAGCTGGTACACGGGCTCGGCCAGAAGTGGGAAGCAGAGTACAAGCACCTGCCCCGCGATCATCAGGACGCCGTGATCAAGCAGATCGTCGATTCGACAACGCCGACCATGCCGCCGCGGGAACGCACGACGGTCGTGCGCACGGTTGATTTCGCGATCGGCCGCGGGCAGCTGGCTGCGGTGCGAGCAACCGTGCACGGCATCACGGCCTACATCGCCACCGGAGCCCTGCAGACCGCAGCGGTGATGAAGCTGCTCGATGGCGAGACGAACAAGGTCGGTTTCGCGTCGGCCTGCAAGGCTTTCGGTCACCGTTACCTGCTCGGCTTCCTCGAGCAGCGTGGCCTGGCGCGAGCCACGGTCACGCAGCTCTGAGATCGCGGCCCATGGCCATCATCGACTTCTTCGACCGCGGCTGGCGCATCAACCCGCAAGGCGAAGCGTACGTCCAGGACGACCGGCGATTCACCTTTGACGAAGTCGGTGAACTGTCGTGCCGTATCGCCAACGGCCTGCTCGCTCTCGGCCGTCACAAGGAGACCAAGGGCGCGGTGTGGGCGGTCAATGACGTGACCGCCTGGACCTGCACGCTGGGCCTATGGCGCGCCAATATGTGCTGGATTCCCGTCGGCGCGCGCAACGCGACCGAGGAGAACCTGTACCTCCTCGACGCGTTCGACTGCGAGGTGCTGTTCTTCCAAGAGCAGTTCGCCCCGGTCATCGCCGAGTTGCGCCCGCGGCTCCCGAAGATCCGGCTGTGGATCTGCATCGACGGGGAACTGCCCGGGTTCCCGGCCTGCCGCTCGCTCGCCGACTGGGTGAAGGACCATCCGGCCAAGCGGCCCCGCGTTGCCGTCGACATGGACGACGTCGTCATGCTGTCGGCGACGGGCGGCACCACGGGCATGCCGAAGGGCGTGATGAACACGCACCGCAGCGCGCAGACATTCTGCGCACACTTCATGATCGCGTGTCGTTACCGCGCCGACGAGAAGCCGGTCAATCTTGCGGCGGCGCCGATGACGCACACCGCAGGACTGCTGTCGGTGCCGTGCACCGCGCGCGGCGGCACGGTCGTGGTCGTGACCAAGCCCGATCCGGCACTGCTGCTGGGCGCAATCCCGAAGTACCGGGTGACGGAACTCTTCCTGCCGCCGACGGTGATCTACCGGTTGCTCGACATCCCCGACCTCGGCAGGAAGGTGGATTTCTCGTCGCTCAAGTACTTCATGTACGGCGCAGCGCCGATGTCCGTGGAGAAACTCAAGCAGGCCATCGAGGTGATCGGCCCGGTCATGATGGGCGGCTATGGGCAGACCGAAGCTCCGGCCTCGATCGCCTATCTGCCGCCCGATGAGCACTTCGCGGACGGCAGGCTCGCCTCCGACGAGCGCCTGTCGTCCGTCGGGCAGCCGAATCCGCTGATCAGCGTCGAAATCATGAACGACGCCCACCAGATTCTGCCGCAGGGCGAGACCGGCGAGATCTGCGTGCGCGGCGACCTGGTGATGAAGGGCTACTACAAGGCGCCGGACAAGACCACCGAGACCATCGTCGACGGCTGGCTGCACACTGGCGACGTCGGGCACATCGACGCCGAGGGCTACCTGCACATCACCGACCGCAAGAAGGACATGATCATCTCGGGCGGCTTCAACGTCTACCCGAGCGAGGTCGAGCAAGTGATCTGGGGCCACCCGGCGGTGCTGGATTGTGCGGTGATCGGCGTGCCCGACGAAAAATGGGGCGAGGCCGTCAAAGCCGTGGTGGAACTGAACGCCGGCCAGCAGGTGAGCGCCGACGAACTCATTGCGCTGTGCAAGGATAAGCTGGGCTCGGTGAAGGCGCCAAAGTCCGTCGACTTCGTCGATGTGTTGCCGCGCAGCCCGGTGGGCAAGGTACTGAAGAAGGACCTGCGCGCCCGTTACTGGCAGGGGACTGCACGCAAGATCTGAGGCAGACGACCGCTGGGGAGTCGCGATATGAGTCGTTTCAACGGGAAAGTGGTCGTCATCACCGGCGCAGGATCCGGCATCGGCCGTGCACTGGCGCAGCAACTGGCCACGCGAGGGGCCCGCCTCGCCCTATCCGACGTGAATACGCAGGGCCTGGACGAGACCCTGAAGTCGCTCCCTGCAGTGGCGGAGGCTTGCGCCTATGTGCTCGACGTGTCGAATCGCCAGGCGGTGTTCGCGCATGCGGACGCCGTGAATCGCGACTTTGGCACGGCCCACTGCGTGATCAACAACGCCGGCGCCACCATGATCGGCACGATCGAACACATGACGATCGACGAGATCGAGTGGCAGCTCGGCATCAACCTGTGGGGCGTCATCTACGGCACCAAGGCGTTCCTGCCGATGATGCTGGCACAGAGCGAAGGGTGCATCGTCAACATCTCGAGCGTGCTCGGCCTGGTCGGCTACCCGGCGCAGGGCGCCTACAACATCTCGAAGTTCGGAGTGCGCGGCCTGACCGAGTGCTTGTGGAGCGAACTCGAGGGCACCGGGGTGCAGGCGATCTGCGTGCACCCGGGTGGCATCAAGACCAACATCGAAAAGGCCGGTCGCCGCTGCGCCGCCGCAGGGGAGGAGGAAGCGCGATTCTCCCGGCTGGCCGACAAGCTGCTGCAGACGACCGCCGAGGAATGCGCGGCGGATATCATCGCCGGCATCGAGCGCGGCAATAAGCGCATCATCACCGGCAACCGCTCCACGACCCTGTACTGGTTGAGCCGGCTGCTGCCCAACGCCTATCCGGCCATCCTGAAGATCGTCGCGAAGTAGCGACCGCCGGCCGCCCGCGCCGCAAGGGGAACCAATTGTGAGCAACGTTTACGTCGCCGGCATCGCCATGACCGTGTTCGGCCGCCACCCAGAGCACAACCTCGAGGATCTGGCCGGCGAGGCACTGAACTGGGCGCTCGCGGACGCCGGCTGCACGGCGCCCCAGATCGGCGTCGCGTATTATTCCGGCATGACCAACGGCACACTGCAGGGACAGATCTCGATCCCCGGCCAGGTCATCTTCAGCAAGATCGGCATCGAAGGCATCCCGGTCTACAACGTCGAGAACGCCTGTGCCTCGGGCAGCTCGGCATTCAACCTCGCGATCCAGAGCCTCCGGGCCGGCACCGCGGACATCGCGCTCGCCATCGGCGCCGAGAAGATGAACATTCCCGACAAGGCGAAAGCCTTCGCCATCTTCGAGGGCGGCTGGGACGTTTCGCGCGTCGAGGAGAATTACGCGACACTGGTCAAGATGGGTGAGGGCGTCACGCCGCCGCCCGGCTCCGAGTCCGACAAGCCCTACAGCAAGTTCATGGCCATCTACGCGGCTTTCTGCCGCTGGCACATGAAGACCTACGGCACTACCCAGCGGCAGATCGCCGCCGTGTGCGCCAAGAACCACCAGCACTCGGTGCACAACCCGTACTCGCAGTTCCGCAGGCCCTTCACCATCGACGAAGTCCTCGCGGCGCCGCCCATCACCTACCCGATCACGCTGCCGATGTGCGCGCCGCTGTCCGACGGCGCCGCCGCGGCGATCCTGTGCACGGAGCAAGGCCTGCGGCGCATCGGCGCCGACCGCAAGCGCTGCATCAAGGTGGCGGCCAGCGTCATCCGCAGCTTCACACACCGACGTCTGGACGAGCCGGAAAAGCACGTGAGCCGGCTGGCCGCCCTGCAGGCCTACGAAATCGCTGGGCTGGGACCGGAGGACATGCACGTGGCCGAGGTGCACGACGCGTCTGCCATGGGCGAGATCATCCAGACGGAAAACCTGGGGCTGGCACCGCTCGGCGGCGGCGGCCCGGCGGCCGAGCGCGGCGACTTCACGCTCGGCGGCCGCATCCCGATCAACCCGTCCGGGGGCCTCGAGTCCAAAGGCCACCCGCTCGGCGCCACGGGCATCGGCCAGCTGTTCGAGCTGGTGGCGCAGCTGCGCGGTGAGGCCGGCGCGCGCCAGGTCGAGGGCGCGCGGCACGCGATCCAGGAGAACGGGGGTGGGCTGCAGGGCGTCGAGGAGGCGGCCGTCGCGATCCACATCCTCAAGAAGTGACCGCCCGGCCGATGGCCTCAGGCTGCGGGCGTCGGCGACGCCCCGGCATCGGCAATGGCCATGCGGTCGGCGCAACCGGTCCAAGCCCCCCATTCAGCGGGGGTACACCCGCCGCGCTGCGCGCTAGTGTCGGCGATAGTATCAGGGGGACATCGATGAGCAAGCCGATCCCGCCACTCGACCTGATGTGGTTCGTCATGGAGACGCAGGCGAGCCCGACGCACGTCGGCGCGCTGCTGCTGTTCGAGAAACCGAAGGACCGGCCGGACGTAGTCCGCGAGATCGTCGAAGCCTACCGCGCCCATGAGCCGACGCCTCCGTTCAACTACGTGCCGGAACTCGGCGGGGCCGGCCTGCCCCGCTTCCGCGAATCCCCGTCGTACGACCCCCACTACCACGTGCAGCACCTGTCGCTGCCGCATGGTTCCACGTACGACGACCTGCTGCGCCTCGTGGCGGACCTGCACGAGCCCATGCTCGACCGCGCACGGCCGCTGTTCCGCAACTGGTTCATCGACGGCGTGTCGGGCAACCTGTTCGCCTTGTACGCGAAGGCGCACCACGCCATCGTCGACGGTGTGTCCGGCACCAAGCGGCTTTATGGGAGCCTCAGTGCGAGCGCGCGGCGCTCGATCCCAGTGCCGGCCTTTGCCACCGAAGTGCCGGTGCAGAAGCCGCGCCCGCCGCGGGCACTGGTCGACCGCCTGGCCGGACTCGGCATGACCGCGACCAAGCAGACGCTCGCGCTGCGGGACGTCTCCGTTGCTGCCCTCAAGAAAGGGCTGTCGACGCTGCTCGGTGCCGACCCGGTCGGCAGCATGCCGTTCACGGCGCAGCACGGACCGATGAACGATCCGCTGCAGATGGCGCGCTCCGTCGCTACGCTGTCGCTGTCGCTCAACGAAATGCATGCCGTCGGCAAGGCGTTCGGCGCGACCCTGAATGACCTTGCCGTCACGCTGGTGGACGAAGGAGTGCACCGCTACCTGCGGGACACCGATCGCGCCTTTGCCCACCGGCTGGTCGCCTTCTGTCCCGTGTCGCTGCGGGACGACGGCGACAGCGGGTCGGGCACCAAGGCCTCGGCGGTGTTCGTGCACCTCGGCGAGCACGATGCCAAGGTGGTCGAGCGCCTGCAAGAAGTCGTGGCAGCGATGGGTACCGCCAAGCACGAGATACGCTCGATGTCCAAGGACGCCGCTATGGCGTACGCGGTAGCCGTGCTGGGCGTGGCCGAACTCACGGCGGCAACGCACGTGGATCGAGTCGCGCCACCGCTCGCTAACGTCGTGATTTCCAACGTGCCCGGCGGGCGCGAGCGGCTGTACCTGAACGGCGCAGCGCTGGTCAGCACGTTCCCTGTATCCGCCATCGCCATGTCCGTCGGGCTGAACGTGACGCTCACCTCGTACCACGAGCGGATGGACTTCGGGTTCGTCGGCAACGGAGCAACCATGTACGACCTCCCGCAGCTCGCGCGGCACGTCGAGCAGGCGTACGAAGACCTGAAGGCAGCGGCCAGGCCTCGCGCCGGCAGGAAGACTGCTCGCCGCACGAGAGCCAGGTCCGCGCGGAGCTAGCGATGGAACGGATGGGTGGCGGCGATGCGCTGATGCTCTACCTCGACCGGGCCGAGGCGTACAACCACACCATCAAGCTCCAGATCATCGACCCTGCGGCAGACGCCGAAGGCTGGTTGTGGAAAAGGTTCAAGGCGACGTGGGCCTCGCGCATCGGACTCGTGCCGCGGCTCCGGCAGCGCTACCTGCGCGTCCCGCTCGGGCTGAACCACCCGGTCTGGGTGGACGACCCGGCTTTCGACCTCGACTATCACCTGAGACGGGTCGGATGCCCGGCGCCCGGCACGATGGTCGAACTCTGCGAGCTGATCTGCCAGCTCTACGCCCACCCGCTCGACCACTCGCGGCCGCTCTGGCAGGTGTGGGTGATCGAGGGGCTCGAGGGAGGGCGGGTCGGAGTGCTGGTTCTGATCCACCACGCACTGACGGACGGCATCGGCATCCTGCGGATGCTCAACAACTTCTGGCAGACGCGACCCGAATCGCTCGAGCATCCGGAGCCCGCGCCATGGCACCCTGCACCGCTGCCGTCGAAGTGGCGCCTGCTGCTGGACGGCGTGCGCGACCTGCCCGGCGTCATCTCCGCCAACCTGCCCGGCGCGCTCCGCGGATCGCGCGCGGGCCGTCGCATCGTGTCCGAATGGCGCCGCGAGGGCCGGACGCTGCCGCCGATGCCGGGTGACCCGCACTACCCCGCTCCGTACGCCACGCACCTGTCTGCGCATCGCACCTTCGCCGCGCGCTCGTTCTCGCTGCCGCGGATCCGCGCGCTCGGCAAGTCGCACGGCGTGACCATCAACGACGTGTTCCTCGCCACGCTGGCGGGCGCAATCCGCGACCTGCTGCGCGAGCAGACCGGCACTGCGTCCTCGGCACCGATGGTCGCGACCGTACCGTTCGCGCTGGTACCGCTCGAGAAGCGCACGCGCGACGGTAACTTCTCGACGACCTGTCACACGCTGCTGCACACCGAGGTCGGGAATCCCGTCGAGCGGCTCGCGGCCTGCAAGCGCGATGCAGACACGATGAAGGCCTACTTCGAGGCGACGCGCGAAGCGAACCTCACGGCGGTACTGAACCTGCTGCCGCCGCTGGTGCCGAAGCTCGTGGAACGCATCAACGAGATGAAGGGCGGCGGGCTGCTGCCGTTCTGGAACGTCGTCGTGTCGAACGTGCCGGGACCGCGCGCGCCGCTGCAGCTCGGCCACCTAAAGCTCGAGCAGTGGTTCTCGATCGGCCAGATCGCGCACGGCGCAACGCTCAACGTCACCGGATGGAGCTACGTCGACCAGTTCAACCTGTCCGTACTCGCCGACCCGACGGTGCTCGACGATGCATGGCGGCTGGTCGACCGGTTCGAAGCCAGCCTCGTCGAGCTCGAAACGGCCGCTCAGATAGCCTGACCATGTACCACTACGCAGACGCCATCGAAGCCCTCGCCGACATGCTCGGCGACGACCCGGTGCTGACGCACGAAGGGGCACACCGCTCGTGGAGGGACTTCGACGATCGCGCGGCGCGACTCGGCCAGGCCTTCGCGGCTGCGGGGCTCCAGCCCGGCTCCAAGGTCGGGCTGCTGCTCTACAACTGCTCGGCGTACTACGAGACGTTCCTCGCCGCGCTCAAGATGCGCATGGCGCCGTTCAACATCAATTACCGCTACGTCGGCGCCGAGCTCGCCTACCTGCTGGAAAACGCCGATTGCGAGGCGCTCGTCTATCACCGTTCGCTCGCGGGCGTCGTCCGCGAGGTGCTGCCCGGCCTGCCGCTGGTCAAGCTGGCGGTCGAGGTGGACGATGGGGGCACGGCCTGGGATCGCGCGCAGCCGTATGAGGCGCTGCTCGCCGCGTCCACGCCCGCGCCGCGCATGCCACGCGAGCCGGACGACTACCACCTGATGTACACAGGAGGCACGACCGGCCTGCCAAAGGGCGTGATCTACCATGCCGCGCCCTGGTGCACGGGGCTCGCCGCGATGTATTCCACGACCGTGCTCGGCTTGCCGGCGGCCCCGCTCGGGCTCGAGCAGTTGCTGGGAACCGTGCGGGCGCTGCGCGCCAAGGGCGTCGTGCCGTCGGTGCTGCCCGCGTCGCCGCTCATGCACACGGCCGGCCTCGCAAACAGCATCCCGTTCCAGCTGCTCGGCGGTCGTTGCGTGACGCTGCCGAACCGCAGCTTCGACCCGACGGAGATCTGGCGGACCGTGGCGCGAGAACGCGTCATGTGCATGGTCATCGTCGGCGACGCATTCGCGCGACCGATGCTGGCGGCACTCGAAGAGGCGCGGGCGCGCGGCGAGACGCTCGACCTGTCGTGCCTCAAGATCGTCATCTCATCCGGCGTGATCTGGTCGCAGGGCGTGAAGGAGAACATGCTCGAGTGGATCGATGCGACCCTGATCGACGGCGTGGGCGCCACCGAGGGTGCGATGGCGCTGCAACTGAGCCGGCGCGGCCGGACAGGTGCCGCAGCGCAGTTCGTGCCGCTGGCCGACACGCGCCTGTTCGCCGAGGACGGCCGCGAAATCCCGCCGGGCTCCGACGAACCGGGCCTGATCGCCGCCGGCGGCACCTTGCTGCCGGCGGGCTACTACAAGGACCCGGACAAGACGGCGAAGACTTTTCGCGTCGTGAACGGCCGGCGCTTCGCGTTCATCGGCGACTGGGGCCAGTGGAACCGCGACGGTACGCTGCACCTGCTCGGGCGCGGCTCGGCCTGCATCAACACCGGCGGTGAGAAGGTCTACCCCGAGGAAGTGGAGCACGTGATCGTCGCCCACCCCCGCGTGGCCGACTGCCTGGTCATCGGCATGCCCGACGAGCGCTTCGGCCAGAAGGTGATCGCGCTCGTCGCGTCGCGGGACGACGGGGCCGGCCTCGCCGACCAACTGCGCGAGTTCGTGCAGGGCAAAATCGCCGCCTACAAACGGCCGCGCGCGTTCCTGGAGGTTCCCACCATCCCGCGCCTGCCGAACGGTAAGGCGGATTACCCGGCCGCGAAGGCGCTCGCTGGGCAGCGACTGCCGTAAGCAGACAAATGGTCAGCTGGCAAACCACGACTGCGAGCCTGTTGAGCCGCCTCACGGTCAAGCAGCTGTTGCAGCGGGACGTCTCGGTCGACCGGCTGCGCGGACAGATCGGCGCGATCGAGCGGCTGTTCGCCGAGCACCCACCCGGCTTCGAGGTTGCCCACGATCATCCCCTGCCGCACTGCGACGCCGAGTGGCTGCGCGCCAAGGGCGCCCGGACGGAGCGCGTCATCCTCCACCTCCCCGGCGGCGCATACGTGGCGCGCCTGCCGAAGATGGAGCGCTCGATGCTGGCGCGCCTGTGCACAGCAGCCAACGCGCGTGCGCGGCTGGTGTTCTACCGGCTGGCTCCCGAGCATCCTTTCCCGGCTGGACACGAGGACAGCCTCAGCGCCTACCGGCAACTGCTCGACCTCGGTGTCGCCCCGCGGCACATCGTGATGAGCGGCATTTCCGCCGGTGGCGGCATGGCGCTCGGCGTCCTCCTCGCCCTGCGTGACCGCGGGTTGCCACTGCCGGCGGGCGCGATTCTCATGTCGCCACTGACCGACCTGACCGATCCGCACGACGGCTCGCGCGTGTCCAACGCGGCGCGCGATCCGGTGCTGAGTCACAAGCGCGGCGTGGAGATGCGTGCCATGTACGTGGGCGGCGACACCGCGAAGATGACGGACCCGCACGTCTCGCCGGTGTTCGGCGATTATGCCGGGCTGCCGCCGCTCTTCTTCCAGGTGGGCAGCACCGAGATCCTGCTTGACGACAGCCGGCGCTGCGCCGCGATGGCGCGCGCCGCCGGCGTGCGCGCCGAGTGCGAAGTCTGGCAGGAGATGCCGCACGGCTGGCAGGGACTGCCCTTCGGCTCGGAATCGCAGCGAGCCATCGAGCATTGCGCCGACTTCATCAGGGAGTGCTGCCCGTGAATCGCAGGACCAACCGCCCCGCTAAACCGCGCATCGACAGGACGGCGGCTGCCGAACGCTTCATGCAGAGCCTGCGCGAGGACCACGCCGGCCTGTCCCGAGTGTTGCGCGAGATCGACGCCCAGCAATCGTTGCTGCAATCCACCCCCGGGGCCGCGCGACCAGTGCTGGCCGAGGCCCTGCGTTACCTGCTCGTGTACCAGCACTCGATCCACCACCCGCGCGAGGACCGGCTGTTCACGCGGGTCCGGGCGCGCGAGCCACGCCTGTACCGCAACATGCATCGTCTGGTGCGTGAGCACCGGATCGGCCAGGAGGTGGCCGAGCGGCTCGCCGGCGAACTGTCGCGGGCGTCGCTCACCCAGTTGCGGGGCAGGACAGGCCAGGACCTCGCGAGACGGCTGCACGGGTACGTGCAGCACACGCGCGAGCACATGAGGCGCGAGGAGGCGGTCTTCTATACGGGTTCGGAGCGCGTGCTGCGCGCCTCGGACTGGCAGGCGCTGCTGGCCGCGCCGACGCCGCGCGATCCAGCCGCCGACCCGCAGCGCTTCGCTGCGCGCTACCCCCGCCTGGCCGAGCGCCTAGCCAGACCGCAGCGCGACGTCGTCGGGCCGCGCGAAGCGCCGGCCAGCGCTGACCTCACGGTGCGCCTCGAGCAGGCCGTCGAACGCTGCGGAGCACTGCTGCGCCAGGTCATCGACTTCGCGCAGCGCGCCGCTTGCGCGTCGATTCGGAGCACGTCCCGCCGTCCATAGTTCCGACAGTGACTGACCAGTCCTGCGTGCGACTGCTGGCCGGCAGCCACCCGCCCGGCGACCCTGTCTTCGATCGATGGCGGACCTCCCCGCCGCGCTACTCGCGGAAGCTGGTGATGTCCGGCGCCTCAAGGCCGCGTGCCCTGTACCAGTCGAGATGTCGCTGCAACATCGTCATCGGCACTTCCTTCGGTATATTCACGCCGAAGCGCTTCGCGTTGTAGGCCGTCCAGCGCAGCTTCGGAATCTCGATCACGCGACCGGCGGCCGCCCGCGATCGGCAAGCTGGCTGCGGGTCGTGAGCTGCCTCGCCTAGATCAGGAATCCACCGTCGACCACCAGGAATTCACCGGTCACGTAGGACGACGCATCCGATGCGAGGAACACCGCGGCGCCCGCAAGATCCTGCGGCTCGCCGACGCGGCGCAGCGGGTTGTCGCCGACGTAATGCTGGAGCTGCTTCTCGTCTGCGAGCAGGGCGCCCGCGAACTTGGTGCGGATCAGGCCCGGCAAGATCGCATTGCAACGGATCCCTTCCGGCCCGCACTCGCGCGCGAACGACTTGGTCATGTTGAGGACGGCGCCCTTTGTAATGGAATAGATGCCCTGCATCGGACCCGGGCGCACCGCATTGACCGAGGCGACGTTGATGATCGAGCCGCGGCCGCCCGCTCGCATCAGGCGGCCGGCCAGCACCGAGGCGAAGAAGTAGCCGCGGATGTTCACGTCCACCGTCTTCTGGAACGCGCCGAGGTCCGTGTCGAGGATGTGGCCGTAATACGGGTTCGTGGCGGCGTTGTTGACCAGCACGTCGAG